>Ga0156221_1126_pt1 | contig 36391 bp, 41 predicted proteins | sample RifCSPlowO2_12_FD_107869 | JGI IMG/M metagenome (GOLD analysis project Ga0156221, IMG submission 107869) | Sulfuricurvum sp. RIFCSPLOWO2_12_FULL_43_24
GAGTAGGAAAGCGGCTGAATCCACCTCCCTGCTAAGGAGACGTACTGGCAACGGTACCGAGAGTTCGAATCTCTCCTCGTCCGCCACAGAGATCCTCTATAACAAACTTCACACGAGAAGAACTTTCATCCTATCACATTCATATCACTCATATTCCTCTTTTTAAACAATAGATTAATAACGTTCTAAAAGTAAGCTATACTAACAAAAATTATTTTCTGGACAACTATGAGCGATCCTATAACCAATCGAATCAACGTACTCATAAAAAAAACTTACTATCATTATGAACGATTTCAAGTCAATTCAACGTTTGCAATTCTCTACCATGCAAACTCTTTAAGTCTTGTAGAACTGTCAAACTATGTTAGAATTTCTGATCACTTGATACAGTTAGATGAAAATCACTACTTTATTATTTTTGCATTTACCACGCAAGACAATGCATACAAAGCATCTCAAAATATTATTCACAATTTGGATAACCATTTTAATGCTGCCACTACCTGCATTGCACTCGATACGTTTAATCCGACGAAATCTCCGTTAAGCGTTATAAACCGATTGATGCAGATTTTAGCTGAAACCCGTAAGAATCCTTTTATTCGAATCGAAACTGAAGATATCCTCGACCGATAAAAAGGGTATAAAGAGAAATCATGGCTAATCTGCTTGCCCTCTTCGTCATTGTCGCTGTAGGGTATTGGGTCATGATGATCATTTCTCGTAAAAAGCGGGAATTAGCGAATAAAGAATTCCTGCAAAAAGAACAATTTCTAAAAGAGACCCAATCCCTCCTAAAAGCTGAAACACCTTCTGTTGTATCACCCCTAAAATCGCAAACATTCCAGCCCATAGCGCATGGAGATTTCCGTCAAAAAGTGAGTACGTATTTCATGGAGCAAGGTTATTCACTAACAGAATCACCGAAAGCGAAAGGGATAGATCTAATCGGAGTAAAAGAGAAAGAGTTATTACTTATACGAAGTGAAAATATTCTCAAAGAGGTAAAAAAACTCGATTTGCAACTATTTATTTCAGAATGCAGCGTGTATATCGATCATAATCCAATGTTAAAAAGCCGATCAGTTATACGTATCTACGCTACTAACCGTCCTATTACGGAAGAAGCGCAAACTTTTGTGCGGGAAAATCCCGCATCATTACGTTTGATCGAAGATATTTAAAAATCATTAACGATCGTGCGGATTACCGTGGCCTTTGTTTCCATTTCCACGATCGTCCCGTGAATCTTTACGATCTTCTCTGCGATCCTCTTTCAGTTCACGTCGATCCTCACGAATCTCTCTGCGGTCTTCACGAATCTCTTTGCGATTGTCACGGTAATGTCGATCGATACGATCATAATGATCGCCGCCACGACGACGCTCAATCACCTCATCAGGGCTGATACGATGATAATCGGAGAGAAAGTGGACATTGACCAAATCTACAATCTCACGGTCATGTAAACGGTGTTTTTTATGATATCCATAGGCTTTACCGTATGGTGGACCGTACGCTCGGCGGGTATCTACAACATAAATACTTCGAGGATCAAGCCCAAGACGAATGGTAATATCCCACCAACTCTGACCTCGTAATCGTAAATCAATGATAAATCCAACATCCCGATGCGCATGCCGTGCAAGATAATAGGCTACCCCTACCTCTTCTCGCGGAATTCGTCGTTCAACTACGATCACCTCCTGATAAGGGACACGGTAATAGTCTCCAATGGAAAGGGAAAACCCATCAATTCCTCTATCCGAACCTGAAACCCCTATATCAAAATTTGCTCCGAAAAGAAGGGTTCCGGCTAACATAAAAGCATACGCTGTTGTTTTCATAATGACTCCTTTGAGTGTAATAGGAGTATTGTAACAGTTATTTGTGTATTAATAGTGAATACTAAAGAGTTGTAGAGCGATGGATTTTAAATATTGTTGACAAAATAGCGGCCAACGCCTTCCACCAAACCATCAACCATCCAACGTTGATATTTTTCATCCGCAATGCGTGCCGATTCATCAGGATGACTTATATAACCCACTTCCAACAGTACTGCCGGCATTTGCGCACCGACCAAAACCCAAAAAGGGGCTTCGCGGACACCGTTGTCGTGAACATAAGGAAACTGCTTTCTCAAACTGCCAAGCATCCCTTTTTGTAAGTCTATCGCCATTTTATTCGAAGCAATAATTTTTTCTTTGTTCAAAAAACTCAAAAAGCTGAGTTTTCCATATTGACCCATCTCTTCCATCTCTTCGGAGTTCTCGAGCGCCGCAACCCGCATGGAGCGCTCACTTCGTGTCGGTGAAAGAAAGTAGGTTTCAATTCCTTGTGCTCCGTTTGGATCAGACGTTTTAGGAATAGAATTGGCATGAACCGAGATAAAGAGATCCGCTTCTTTGTTGTTTGCAAATTTGGTACGGTCTTTGAGTTCAATAAACGTATCATTTGTCCGAGTCATATAAACGGTATAACCAAGTGCACGAAGTTTTTCACTGAGCTGGTTCGATATCTGCAAAACAACCTCTTTTTCCATAAAACCGTTTCCGATAGCTCCGCTGTCTTTTCCCCCGTGCCCTGGATCAATGACAATAATTTTTTTGCTTCGGTCTCTCGGAGTCACACTGATCAATGGAGGAAGTGCGGCAACCAATGGAGGTTCTTGTACCTCAGGTTTAGCAACAACAGGCGTTGCAAGAGGAGGAGTCGTTTTAGAAGTCTCTACGGAGAGATCGATATAAAGGGACGTCCCTTTAGCGATAGGTTTGATCGAAATCGCTTGATTATGTTCAATAACCAGACGTAGTGTTTTAGAATCAAACTGAGCCATTTTAATGCGATTAATACTTTGGTGTTCTAGCGTTTGAGTTTTGGAGAGCGTAGATGAATCGATATCGATAATGTATCGGAACCGCTGTTTATCGGCTTCGATGATTTTGGACATTCGAACTTCCGACGATTGTATCGGAGTATCAAAAAGAAGCTCCAGCCCTTTGTCTTTCCACTGCGCATTCAAAAGGCGGTGACGCATGGTGAGAGATATTTCATCTGTGCGCTGAATCGGTTCAAGCTTGATCATTTTTTCAGGTTCAGGGGTATTGAATTTACTCGCTACCAATGCGGGTTTGAATGTTTTGTCATAAATCACCGAAGGAACGTCTACCGAGTGTTTCGGAATTTCGGCAATAGCTTGTGTTTTTATAAGAGGCTCAGCTTTTTTGACTGACTTTTTAATCTTCGCCAAATCCGTTTGGTATTTGCTCACATCAATGCCAAGCTTTTCTCCCCCCGCAACAATCCCCTCTAAAGCTTCATTGGCTACTACACTGTTTTTATCCAACGTCGCTCGGAGATAAATGGTTTTAAACTCATTGTACCCTCGGAACTGTTCAATCTCGTCACTGCTTTGAAGTGCCTTTTTGGCCGATTCCAGACGTGCATTATCGTTTGCACCCAGCAAAGTAAAAATCAATAAAGCGAGAAAAACAATACGACTCAGCACGCGCTTACTTACTCCCCGTGAGTAAGTTTTTCCATCAATTCTTTGACGGAGATGATTTTATCGATACGATATCCATTGCTTCCCGAGAAGAACAATCCAAGCTCTTTATCTCCCAAATAGGCGTCACTCAAACGGTCTGCAATACAAAACCCGACCTCTTTAGCTTCAACACCGCGATTACACGGTGCGACACAGTTAGAGATACATTTGATAGAAGGACCGGTTCGAGTATCGATAAGATCGCGTAAATGAGTACGAACGCCGCGTGCTGGATATCCGACCGGGGATTTCATTAAAGTGATATCCTCTTTTTTAGCTGCGAGGAGAACCTCTTTGAAATTCTCATGGGCATCGCACTCAAAGGTTCCGATAAAACGAGTCCCCATTTGAACACCCGCTGCACCCAATGCCATCATTGCATCAATATCGTTCTTATCCCAGATTCCACCGGCAGCAATAACCGGCATACCGCCCCATAAAGCCGCTTCTTCCACTACTGGAGCGACAAGGTTCTCGAGTTGATACTCTTCCATTGCACATTGCTCATACGTAAAACCTTGGTGTCCGCCGCTGAGAGGACCTTCAAGAATAACCGCATCAGGAAGACGGTTATAACGCTTTTGCCAACGTTTACAGATAATCGAAAGTGCTTTTGGAGAGGAGACGATCGGGACCAATGCAACATTGGGATAATCGGCTGTAAACTCAGGCATATTGGTCGGAAGACCGGCACCGGTAATAATGATATCCACTCCTGCTTCACACGCATCGGTTACCACACGGCCGTAATCGTTGATCGCATACAAAATATTGCATGCCAACGGAGCATCTCCGCAGATTTTACGGGCATTTTTAACAATTGCATGCAGCCCTTTTTTGGAATAAAAATTCTCGGCATCCAACGGACGATTAGCAATTAATTTATCCGCATGTACTTTATTTTCATAATATCCTGTTCCAACCGAACTGATTACCCCAAGCCCCCCTTCAAAAGAGACGGCTCCGGCAAGTTTATCCCAGCTGATACCGACACCCATTCCACCTTGAACGATAGGAATTTTAATGGTGTGCTTGCCGATTTGAATTGGTTTGAAGCTCATTGGGTTACCTTTAATCGCGCAAATTTTCGTTTTCCGACTTGAAGGATGTACTCACCCAGTTCAAGTCGGTATTGCTCATCGCTTAGTTTGTTTTGATCGATTTTAACAGAGCCTTGCTTAATCTCCCGACGGGCTTGAGAAGTAGATGGACTTAGAGCGCAATCGACCAAAGCTTTTGCAATCCAAATCGGCCCTTGAAGAGTAAATTCATCCATTTCACTCGGAATTTCGCTCTGTGCATGAACCCGTTCAAACTCAGCTTGAGCACCCAAAGCGGCTTCGTTAGAGTGGAAACGCTCCGTAATTTCCAGAGCCAACGCCTCTTTCACTTTTTTCGGATGAAGCGAGCCGTTTTCTACTCCGGTTTTAAGCGCTTCAATCTCATCAAGGCTTTGAGTACTCAAAAGTTCATAATAACGCCACATTAATGTATCGCTAACACTGAGTATTTTTCCAAACATCTCATTCGGTTCATCCGCTACCGCAATGTAGTTCCCCAGCGATTTAGACATCTTTTGAACACCGTCAAGACCCTCTAAAATCGGCATCATTAATACCGCTTGTTCTTTACCGATCTCATACACCCGTTGCAAATGGCGGCCCATAAGCAAGTTGAATTTCTGATCTGTTCCACCGATCTCGATGTCACTGCGCAGATGAACACTGTCATACCCTTGGAGCAACGGATATAAAAATTCGCTAATGGAGATCGAGATTCCTGCTTTGTGGCGTTTGTCAAAATCATCGCGTTCCAACATCCGTGCAACGTTATAGGTGGTAGTGAGTTCCAACATTCCCGCCGCACCGAGAGGATTAATCCAATCAGCGTTAAAAACAACCGTCGTTTTTTCAGGATCGAGGATTTTAAACACTTGAGTTTTATAGCTTTGGGCATTTTCTTGAATCTGAGCCGGAAGTAGTTTCTTTCGGGTTTCACTTTTCCCCGTTGGGTCACCGATCTGCGCAGTAAAATCACCGATCAAAAACTGAATATGCCCTCCAAATTTTTGAAACGCCGCGAGTTTTTGAAGAAGAACCGTATGTCCCAAATGCAAATCGGGTGCGGTCGGATCAAATCCTGCTTTGACCGTATAGGTTTCCCCTTTTTCAAAATAATTTTTGAGGAGTGTTTCGAGTCGTGCTTCATCGATAATTTCGGCAGTGCCGCGTCTAATTTCTCGTAATGCTGTTTGAATCATGATTTATCCTTGGCTTCGGTACGCATCATCCGTCCGAAAAAATTGTATGATTTTCCCTTTTTTCTCCAATTTGGAGCGCAGGCGATTGATATCTGCCTCAAGGGTTTGGAATTCCATTTCACAGTACTGCGTATGTTCCGATTTTTCCTTACCCAGTTCGATACTGTTGATATCCGCCCCCATTTTTGCCATATAGGTGAGCAAATCGGCGAGGACCCCTTTTGCACTTTGCATGCTTATAATAAGGTGGTAACGAAAATAATGCTGTGCCTTCCAGCGCACAAACACCATCGGCTCTCTGCGATCGATCATCCCTGCGGCATTTTTACACATTTTATGGTGAATATGGGCTTTTCCATCTTGCAAAAATGCAACAATTTCATCCCCTGTTTTTGGATGACAGCAATAATCAAATACTGCGTCACTTACGTTATTGTTAGAGTAGACTTCCAATGATGCAAACACATACGGTTTAACTCTAAAGCGATTACGGGATAAAAAGGCACTAAAGCGGTTGTTTTCACCCAATTCTTGGGTAAAACGGTTCACCGTCTCTTTGACTAAATCGAGCTCGCTCGGGATACGATGACGCTGTTCTTCCAAATGCGTTTCACTGAACAACTCCTCAATACGAACAGGATCCATATTAAAAATAGTGCTCAAAATATTGATACCCGATTCAGTATCAATCGCACGAATACGCTGATTGCAATTGGCCCGCATACTTGCTTTGGCTCGAGAGGTTTTAACGGCATCGATCCAACTGCATCGGTTGATTTTTTTCGATCCCGTCGTAACTTTAACGATATCGCCGTTATGCAATTCACTCAGAAGCGATGCTTTTTCTTTATTGATCAAACACCCCTCGGCACTATCACCGATCTCGGTATGTACCGCATACGCAAAATCGAGTGCCACCGCTCCGCGAGGAAGGGTAAAGGGTTTTCCTTTCGGAGAAAAAACACTGATATCTTCGCTGAAAAGATCATTTTTGATCAGTTCGTAAAATGCTTCGACCGATTCATTTTGATACTGAAGATTATGAAGCCAATCGAGACTGATCGGGTTGTTCCCGCCACTTTTGTACTTCCAGTGTGCCGCAACACCGAGTTCTGCCGTTTTATGCATCTCGTACGTACGAATCTGCACTTCGAAAATTGCGGTCGAGTCAAATACACTCGTATGCAATGTCTGATATCCGTTCTCTTTTGGAATCGAAATATAGTCTTTGAAACGTGAAGATAGCGGCTGAAAATTCAGATGAACCAATCCTAAAACACGGTAGCAGTCAATCGGCTTTTTGACCAATATACGGATCGCCAAGAGATCAAGAATTTCATCGATACTGATCCCTTTACGCTGCATTTTAAGATAAATCGAGTAGTGGTGTTTGACACGGCTTATTATCTCAAAATCGTCTTCATTAAACCCGTTTTCCAGCATCATCTTGGTCAGTTTTTCGCAAAAATCACTCAAACGCGTATTGATAGAGCGGAAGTTCTCCTCCATATACATATCAATAGCCTGTTTTTCTTCGCTAAAAAGATACTGAAAACTCAAATCTTCCAACAAATTTTTGAGAAAAGAGATTCCTAAACGGCTCGCAATCGGGGAGTAAACAACAAGAGTTTCTTCGGCGATACGATGCTGTTTCGCTGGTGCCAAAGCCCCTAAAGTCAGCATGTTGTGAAGGCGATCGCACAACTTTACGACCAATACACGAACATCTTCGATCGATGCGATGAGCATTTTTCGAAATGACAGTGCCGAAACGACCAGTTTTTCATCGGAGTTCGACGGGATCAGCTGGGCATCACGAATCGTATCGATCTTCGTCAATCCCTCTACCAAATGGGCAACATCGTCCCCATAATCACGTGAGATTTCTTCGATCGTAATATGGGTATCTTCCACCACGTCATGCAGCAGTGCAGCGATGACCATCGCTTCATCACCGGTCATATTGGCAACTATTGAGGCGACTAAAACCGGATGGACAATGTAGGGCTCACCGCTTTTACGAAATTGATTATGATGAGCTTGTTTTGAAAAGGTGAGTGCGTTTTGAATCGCAATAGAGGGGTTGATATGTTTATAGAGGTGTGCTACTGCACCCTCAACATCATTGATTCCGGTTACTTTTTCTATGTCGATGGTATTCAATGATGCCGCTTTAAGTGAAAATTAGTCTCGTGGTACGAAACCTTTGATAGAAATAAGCCCTTCAGCAATTTCCATCAAAGCGATATCCGCTGTTTTAGCTTTTTTAACATCCACGTTTAATTTTGTCGTCGCTCCGTTTAGAAGTTCTTCAGAGCGTTTTGCGACAGCGATAGCCAATTGGTAACGGTCGATATTAGCAGTTTCAAGTGCTTTTGCAGTGAGTTGTTCGAGTCTCATGGTTGATGTCCTTTTAGGTTTATTTTACGATAGAGCAACGTGACAAGTTACCCTGACTAATTTCGAGAAGATTGCCCGGTGTGAACATATCACATACGATGATCGGCAACTTGTTTTCTTTCGCCAATGCGATAGAGGTATCGTCCATTACTTTGATATGATCTTGTAATGCTTCCTCATATCCTAGAGCAGGAAGTTTGATCGCATCATCAAACTTCTTAGGATCTTTGTTATAAACACCGTCTACTTTGGTCGCTTTGATAATAACTTCAGCTCCAATTTCAATCGCACGAAGGGTCGCGGCAGTATCGGTAGTAAAAAACGGATTCCCGGTTCCTGCGGCGAAAATCACCACACGACCGCGTTCCAAATGACGGGTTGCACGACGGACGATAAACGCTTCGGCAATTTGTTCCATCTTGATCGCGCTTTGAACACGAACCAGCATTCCTTCATGTTCACATGCTTCTTGCATAGCGATTGCATTGATTACCGTTGCCAGCATTCCCATATAATCACCTGAAGTTCTACGGATAATTCCATCTGCTGCTGCCGTAACACCACGAATGATATTACCGCCACCGATAACGATCCCTACTTCTATCCCTGCATCAACGAGTGTTTTAATCTCACCCGCAATAAATTTGAGAATTTTCGTATCGATACCGTGACCGTTCTCACCCGCCAATGCCTCACCGGAGAATTTTACCAAAACACGTTTATAGCCCATACAACTCCCTACAAAGCATCTCAGATGTGCCCTTTAAATTACGCGTATTATACTTTATTGTCGCTTTAAGGTTGCTTTGATTACACTAAGCAAATCATAAGAGAAGGAAAAATAGGGGTGAAGGTGTTCGATACGATTAGAGCATGGTTAAGTCCAACCCGGATGCATCGCGCACCACAGTATGGACGAGGGACGCATGCTCTCCCTAATCACAATGAAAAAGAGCTGTTTGATCGGGCGTCAGAAGCGTTTATTCAGGGTGATATTTTGAGCGGATATACATTTTTTCTCTCTTCCTTGATCCACCAAAATGATCCATTTTCCATACCGCACCTAAGTATTGAGCGTACCGATGAAATGATCCGTTTTAGCCTTTATCAAGGATATGCACTGATCAAAGGAACCGTTACTCCGACCTCGCTGGAAGCGTATGCCGATATTGCTCTGAGCGAGAAACTGCATGTAGCGATTAAACGCCGTTTTTTAGAACGTGATTTTCAACTTACTTACTGCCGTTTTAGTCACAGCGAGGGGATCATAAAACTCTCCATTCGTCTCGACAATGGTACAATCACTCCCCAAAAAATCTTTTTTCCGCTTCGAGAAATTGCCTTGAATGCCGATTTTGAAAAAGAGTTTATTGCCGGTGAATTTGATGAGTCCGCACTGTTGGACACCGAACATCTCCTCCCGATCTCGCAGAATAGAATCAAATCGAATTATACTTTTATGCACCAGTGGATCAAAGAAACAAGACAAAGTCTGATAGGTCTTTTATCGAATGATAATACGGGCATGGTCTCCTTTAGCTATCTTGCCTTATTGCTTCAAATCGATTATCTCTTCCTCCCTCATAAAAAAATGGCCAAAAATATCAGTGAAAAAATAAACGGCTACTTTATGGATGATGAGAAGCTGACCGAAGATAAAAATGCTGATTTGGAACAATATTTGAGCGAGCTTGAATCAATGGATATTGAATCTTTCACAACCCAATTTTACCATTGTGCCTACACCTTTTCCCCGTTCGATCAAGCGATGCACGATGAGATTGCCGCCTTTATCGACGAATCACTAAACAAAGTGCGCTGGTACAAAAATAACCGATCCAACTACGTTATAACCGTCATTTATCGTTATATCTCCCTCTATATTCTCTACAACTACGGTCTGCACCCTTCACTGCGTGCACTGTTTCATTTGCATGTCGAAATCTACGCCTCTGATTTTTTCAAAACTGCAGGAGAAACGCCGTTGTACGATCCGCGTACCCAAACGTTCAAACAAAATCTGATTGCGCAACGTGTCCGTGAATCGATAGAGCCGTATGCCGACCGCTACAAAGGGCTTCAGAGTTTTGCCGAACATCTCAATTACAGTGATTTAAACCATTTCAGCCAAAGTTTTTATCTCCAAATCAAAAATCTCGATTATACGGAAGTGTAAATGTGAACAGTGCCACCCAAAAAATGGTCGAACAAACGATCGAGAGTATCGTCCAAATTACCAATCCTTACGGAAGCGGAAGCGGATTTCTCATTGACGGTCTTATCATCACCAATTCCCACGTAGTAAGCGGTCTTAAAGAGGTGCTTATCAGTACCAAAACACTCCCGAAAACAATCGGAACCGTTATCTATGACGATCCCGCTTTCGATTTGGCCTTTATCCGATCCCCAATCCTGATTGAGCATAAAAATCCGTTGATCCTCTCCTCACAAAGTGTACAAGATGGAGACAACGTTATCGCCATCGGGCACCCCTATGGTCTCAACTACTCCACCACCGAGGGGATTGTGTCCAAAGCTACAAGGCTGCAAGGAGAAGTGGAATACATCCAGTTTGACGCGGCGATCAATCCCGGAAACAGCGGCGGGCCGCTTCTGAATGAATCAGCAGAGGTGATCGGAGTCAATACGTTTATCATCCAAAATTCGAACAATTTGGGGTTTGCCCTCCCCGCATATACCCTCAAAGAAGCCCTCGATCAGTTTAATGCTCTAAAAACCGAAGATGTTATTCGATGCGGTTCGTGCAAAAATTTGATCCATGAAACCTCTATCAAAAATGATTATTGCCCTAAATGCGGCACAAAACTCGAAGTAGCCAAACGCCGACGCGAAGGGTATAAACCCTCCGGTGTCGTAGCGTTGATTGAGAAGATTCTGAAAGCTTTGGAGATCAATGTTACACTTGCTCGACGGAGTCAAAGAAGCTGGCGATTTGAGATCGGAAAAACCCGTATCGACATCAATTACTATGATAACGGAATCATCATCGCCGATTCAGCCCTCTGTCGTATCCCACAGGAAAATATCGAAGAGCTGTACGATTTTTTACTCTCTGAGAACAGTGTTCTAGAGCGGCTCCAATTTTCAATCAACGAAAATACGGTCTATCTCTCCTACATCATCGTCGATTCTTCTTTGAGCGAAGAATACGGCACTGCGGCATTACGCAAACTTTTTGACAATGCACCCCGATATCAAGCCCTATTGCTTAGTCAGTTTAAAGCGCTGGAACCGAAGTTCGATGAGTTTGAATAAAAAAATCTAACTCATCAAAAAAGAGCACCCTCTTCTTTTTTCTCAATCAACGATTGAATCGTCACGAGAATTTTTTCTAATTCCCCTAGTGTTTCGATGATAGTATTGAGAATATTCATCGCATTTTCTTCATTCTCTTCGTAGTCATGGGCGATTTCATTCCGAATTTCACGTAGCATAAACCATTCGTCTACATCAACGATATTAAGTTTTTCGAGCTGATGCAAGATATCCAAAAAAGGCTTATCGACATTCTCCCCCTGAGCCAACAAAAAAGCTTTAAAGAGCTTAGCCCCGATTCCGTCTTGGAGTTTTGAAAAGCGATAAATCACCTGATCTGCATAAGCGATATTTTGGACATTATCAATAAGCTCTCGGAAGTTTTCTAGCGTGATCGGAAATGTATATTGTTTCGACAACTCATCAAAAGCGTTGCGAATTCTCCGTAAATGGATGAAATTTTCATTCAACGTTTTGAGGAGTTTAGCGTGATAGACTAAAGCAGAATCGCCCATTTACGCGCCTCCTGTTCGATAAGTCTGCTCTCATCTTCATTGAATATCAAATCGATTTTTTGATCCCCCAAATCACGTTTCACCTTGGATAAAAAGGTAATTTTTCGTTTAAAAAGATCGGATTTATCCTCTGTTTCGAGGTACAGATCGATATCGCCGCCCCGTTTTGTATCATCGGTTCGTGATCCGAAAAGATAGAGGTGAGAGTGTGGGAAAAGGGCATTGCAATGTTTCGTGAGAATCTGATGTTCGTATTCGCTCAATCGCATTGCACCTCTCCTTTTGCTCTAATGGATGAATTGTATCACGATTTAATGATTATCACTATAGGATTGATGAGTTTGAATAAGCCAATTATGCCTCGAATGAGGCAAGCTTTAGTGCCAAAGCGGCAAGCGTAGCTAATGGGATTTTATTTCATTTGCGTTCTGAATCAACATGGAAACTGCCTCTTTTTGAGGGAAATCGGCCCCCATGCTGATGATAAAGGACGATGCTTCCTGAAGACTCAAAGAGGTTTTTTTAATCAGTGATTCATCCACTAGTACTGTATAACCGCTCGTAGGATTGGGAGAAGTCGGGATAAATACGACACAAATATTTTCGTGTCGATTCAGTAAATAAGCCGGTACCCATAACCCCTCTTTGGGATACTCGACCAACACCACCTCTTTTTTTGTCCCGTCTTCTCCGCCGCTTAGCATTGCCGCGAGTTTTTTAGAAACCGAATAGACAGAACGAATAGCGGGGATTTTCTCAAAGGTACTGTCAATCATCGAGACAAAAATAGAGCGTCCGTATTTCTCGATCGAAAACCCAAGTAGTGCAAAAATGGCGATAACACCTGCCATCAGCGCCAATGTCACCCCAAAAGAATTCGTGTAATCATGAAGTGAAGAATAAGCACTTACCCCAAGATTTTTCAAATAATTAACCACAACGATGACCAAAATCAGGGGAAAAAGAGACAATGCCCCGACAAAAATATAACGAAGTAAAAATCTGATTTTTGTAGCCATTGAGTAAAACCTTTTTATTATAACAAATTGCGCAATTATAGAATACTTTTTGAAACACTTTACTACAATAACACAACTAGAGGAGAGACCATGCAGCCATTTGCCGATTTTAAACTGAATTTAGAGACTTTTATCTCTGATCTGAATGCCCTTATCGAAATTAACCACAAAACTATTACCGATTTGTTAGCCACACCCAACAAAACCTATGCCAACTTTGTCCGTCCCTTTGATCTGATGGAAGAAGATTTAGAGCTTTTGTTTACTCCGTTATCCCATATTAACGCCGTTAAAAACTCCGAAGAATCTCAAAAAGTGTACGCCGATGCCCTCCCTATTCTCACCGATTACTCGACTTTTGTCGGACAAAATCTTGAGATCTACGAAGCATTTAAAGCCGTCAAAACCAACGAATACGATTCATTGAATACCGAACAACGCCGTATTCTGGATCTCAACATCCTCCATTTTGAACTCGCGGGAGCCCATCTGGATGAAATGTCAAAACAACGGCTATCGGAAATCAATCTTCGAAAAAGCACCCTTACCAACGACTTTTCGCAAAATGTCCTGGACGCTACCAACGCTTATGAGAAAATCATTACCAATAAAATCGATGTCGAAGGGATTCCCGAAAGCGATTTGGAAAATGCCCGTTTCGAAGAAGATGGTATCACAAAATACCGTTTTACTCTACAAATGCCATCCTACATCGCCTACATGACCTATGGTCCGAACCGAAGTATCCGTGAGGAGATATATCGTGCCTACACCACCCGAGCGCCTCAAAACGGAGCTATCATCGATGAACTGATGCGTCTGCGTCAAGAGAGTGCTGTACTGCTAGGCTTTGAAAATTACGCCGAATATTCCCTCGCTTCCAAAATGGCACCGAGTACGGAAAGCGTTTTAAAATTTCTGGGTGAACTTATCGAAGCTTCTCGCAAACAAGGGATGCGTGAACTCGAAGAGCTTCGTGCCATCGCTCCAAATATCGACCTGCAAAGTTATGACAGCGCCTACTACGGAGAAATCCTCAAAAAAGCCCAATACGATATCGACGAAGAGGAATATCGTCCCTACTTCGAACAGCACAGCGTGATGGAGGGGATGTTTACATTTTTGTATGAGCTCTTTGGCATTCAATTTGTCCGCCAAAATATTGATCTTTGGGATGAAAAAGCAAGCGTTTATGACATCTATGAGGATGAAAAACTCACTGCGCGTGTCTACTTCGATCTCGAAGCTCGCAAAGACAAGCGAGGCGGTGCATGGATGCACAACTTCCAAACCCATTGCGAAGATACGGCAGGGTGTACCCATCTCTCCAGTGCCTTTGTCGTCTGTAACTTTCCCCCATCCTCGGAGAGTTCACCCTCATTGCTTCGACACGATGATGTCGTCACCCTTTTCCATGAAATGGGACATACCATTCATCATTTGCTCAGTCGTGTAAAAGAGCACGGCGTAAGCGGCGTGAACGGTGTCGAGTGGGATGCGGTAGAATTCCCATCCCAATTTTTGGAAAACTTCGCTTATGAGCCAAAAGTGCTGAAACTTTTCGCCAAACATTTTGAGAGCGCAGAGGTGTTAAGCGATGAAATGATCGCCAAACTGATTCGGGCCAAAAATTTCCAAAGCGGTATGTTTATGCTTCGACAAATCGAGTTTTCTCTCTTTGATTTCGAGCTTCACTCTAAACTCTATCAAGGCGATGAGCTTCAGAACCTTTTAGATTCGATCCGTGAGCGTACTGCTTTGATTAAGCCGCCTGCTTACAATAAATTTCAAAATGGATTCAGCCACATTTTCAGCGGCGGGTACAGTGCAGGATATTACAGCTATAAGTGGGCAGAAGTATTGAGTGCCGATGCCTATTATGCTATCGTTGATGAGGGTGTATTTGGCTCTGAACTTGCTCGTAAATACAAAGAGATCGTTTTAGCCAAAGGGGGATCACAGAGTATGCAGGAGCTGTTTGTGGAGATGATGGGACGAGAATGTGAATCTAAAAATCTCCTCCGTCTTAGCGGGATCGAATAAATGCGTATTGCGTTGATTTTGGGATTACTAATCTCATTTTTGGGAGGGGTGGAAGTGAAAATTGCAAGCTATAACGTCGAGAATCTGTTTGATATGAACCGTGATGGCAACGAATATGAAGAGTATATCCCCAACGGCGATTGGGGGTGGACTGAGTCAATGTATAAGATTAAGCTCAACAATACCGCTGCTGTTATCCGTGGAATCAATGCCGATATTATCGGTTTGCAGGAGATCGAATCCGAAACTGCCCTCAAAGCCCTCAAAACCGAGCTCAAACGCCAAGGGCTCTATTATCGATATTACGTATTTGCACGAAATAAAAACTCTTCGGTCAATACCGCATTACTGAGCCGATACCCCATCCAAAGCGGACTTAGACATCCAATCACGTTTAATGGACGTTATCGTGATATTCTCGAAGCAAAAATTGATATCAACGGTCAATCTTTACGGGTATTTGTCAATCACTGGAAATCGAAAAGCGGTCCTGAAAGTAAGCGAATCCTAAGTGCCAAACGTCTCTCTCAGCGCTTGGCTGAACTCTCAGAGGATGAACCGTACGTACTGTTGGGGGACTTTAATTCCCACTATGAAGAGTATAAAACCTTCCTCAAAAGCCGTAAGCACAATGATACAGAAGGTATTACAGGGATCAATCATATCCTACGTACCATTGATGATGAGGGGAATCCAATCACGTATGCATCACTTAAAGAAAACAATGAACACCTCTACAACCTTTGGTATGAAGTGAGTCCTGAGAAACGATGGAGTCATCAGTATCGAGGAAAAGGGGAAGGATTGGATAATATCATTATCTCTCCCGCGCTTGCCGATGGGGAGGGACTAGAATACGTTCAGGGAAGTTTTAACCGATATGATCCCGATTTTTTGTTTTACAAAGGAAAAGTATACCGCTGGCAACAAAGTCGTAAGCATCCCAAACACCATTTAGGTGAAGGGTACTCTGATCATTTACCGATTTATGCCCTGTTTCGAATGTAATGCAGATTGGCTATAATGACCAAATGGAACCAAGCAAACTAACCCAATATTTATGCTATCAGCTCTATCATGCACGAGTGCTCCTCCATTCGCTCCACTACAGTGCGAAAGAGGAGGAAATCCATGAATTCCGAGTCACCCTTCGCCGGATCCGCTCACTCGTTAAACTCTTTTTAGTCGGATCACTCCCTTTTCCAAAACCGCTCAAGGCCGCCATGCAAGAGAGCAATTCGATTCGCGAGCTCGATGTACTTATCCGTTCGCTCTCACGCTCCAAATATCCTAAACTTTACAAATATCTCTTCAAACTCCGAAAAGAGCGGGTTAAAACCCTTTTTACTCCCAAGTATAGAGATAAAACACTCGCACTGATTGATGAATATTCACATCTTCTTTCTCACAGTAATCCTGATTTTCTCTCCGAAATTCTGATACAAAAAGTGCTTACCCACTACCAACATTGCTTAGATTCCTATCTAGCCCTTGAAAACGATGCCGATTCTAAAACACTTCATCGTCTACGCATTGAGTTCAAAGATGCTCGTTACGGTTTTGAATTTTTGGAGATTTCAGATCTGCATCACTGCAAAGAAGTTATCGCTCATTGTAAACAGCTCCAAAATACTTTAGGAGCGATTCAAGACACCGTCAATCAAATCGATCTGCTCAAAAAAATCTATCAACAATACCCTTTATCGGAAACAAAAGAGCTTTTGCAAAAACAAAAAAAAGTACTTCAAAAACTCAAAGACACCACTCGATCGGAGTTATCTTCATCGATATAAGGTAATCATTCGTTTGACTAAACGGCTTCGACCCGAAAAACCCTCGATACGATGAAAGGGGTGAGGGATGGGGTGCTTTGAGGATCAGGTGTTTAGTTCCGTCTATCAATGAAGCTTTCTTCCCCGCCGGAGCGCCCCAGAGGATAAAGATAATATGCTCACGCTGTTCACTGAGTGTTTTAATCACTTGATCACTAAACCGTTCCCATCCACGCTCTTTATGGGAAAACGGCTCTCCGGAACGGACGGTGAGAAGGGTGTTCAGTAGCAATACACCTTCCTGCGCCCAGTGGCTCAAATCACCGCTTTTAGGATAATCACACCCGATATCAGATACCAGCTCTTTAAAAATATTTTGGAGCGATGGGGGAAGCGCTACACCGTGTTGTACCGAAAATGATAAACCGTGTGCCTGACCTGCTCCGTGATAAGGATCTTGCCCTAAGATGACGACTTTGACCTTTTCAAACGGGGTGGAGTTAAATGCATTAAAAATATGGCTTCCATGGGGAAAAATTGTATAATTTTTCTTCTCTTCGACCAAAAAAGCTTTGAGTTCTTCCATATAGGGATGGGTAAATTCAGCCTTTAATGCCTCTTTCCAACTTTCATGAATAACCGGAGAAACACTCATCGGGCTACTTTAAAATATCATCGTCAAAAATAACCATTTCATAAATACTACGTTTGGTTACAAGCGATTTTTCGGGAGGTACACCGCTGGAATTTCGCATACGAGAGATTTCAGCACGAAGTTCGATCATCTCTTGCTCCATCGCCTCCATTTTTTCTTTAAGACGCATCACCACATCGACACCGGCAAGATTTACTCCCACTTCACGGGTAAGACGCAAAATCATTTTAATTTTCTCAATATCCCGCTGAGAATAAAGACGGATACGCCCGTCCGAACGCGAAGGTGCGATTAGATTTTCCCGCTCATATTGACGAAGGGTTTGTGGATGAATATCCAAAATTTTGGCAACAATACTGATCATATAAACCGGTTCGTCAAAATGGTGCATCTCTTACTCCTGTGGAAGTGATTTTTTCATCACATCGACTAAATCAGAATCCAGTTTCTCAACAGCAGGCAATACAATATTCGCTTTGAGATACAAATCACCGCGAACGGAGGTTTGTCGGTTCATCACCCCCATCTCTTTGAGACGGAAACGTTGGCCGTTTTTGGTGTTTTCAGGCACCTTTAGCGTCACCTCTTTTTCCAGTGTTTGAATAGCCACTTTGCCGCCGAAGAGTGCGGCATAGAGAGGAACATTAAACGTTTTGACGAGGTTGTCTCCCTCACGCTCATATTCAGGGTTAGCGGCCACATCGATTCGTAAATACAAATCACCCGCTTGATTTCCGGCACGTTTCCCTTTGCCTCGAACACGAAGTTTTTCACCGCTTTTTATCCCGGCAGGAATTTTAATGTCGAAACTCTCCCCCGAGAGGCTGATCGAGTGTTTTCCACCCAATACCGCAACGGCAAACGGAACGGTAACATTAGCATCGATATCGAGGTTCATCCCTCCGCCAAAACCACCGCCGAAGCCTGATCCGCCTCCGAAGCCGCCGAAACCGCCCCCGCCGAATCCGCCAGAACCTCCGCCACCGAACATACTGCGTAAAATTTCATCCAAATCGACATTTCCACCCTGACCACGGGCAAAATCATGGAAATTCTGACCGCCGAACATCGAATCCCCGTACTGATCGTATTTTGCCCGTTTCTCTTTGTCACTAAGCACTTCATACGCCGCATTGATCTCTTTAAATTTCTCTTCGGCTGCGGGATCTTTGTTCACATCCGGGTGATATTGGCGCGCCAGTTTTCGATACGCTTTTTTGATCTCCGCTTCGCTGGCTCCGGGGGCTATTTCGAGAGTAGTGTATAAACTTTTTGACATAGTTGTATCCTATTAAAATTATCGTTAAATATTTTACAAAATTATAGCACTAAGTTTGAGTCAATGTCAATCAAGGTTAAAAAGAAGAACTCGTAAAACAGGGGAATAAGAAGTTTTTAGAATTGCGCCTGGAAGACGCAACTATTCTTAGTGAAGGAAGTGACGAACTCCGGTGAAGTAAAGTGCCATACCGTGTTCATCAGCGGCGGCAATGACCTCTTCATCACGTACCGAACCGCCCGGCTGAATAACCGTTTTAACACCCGCACCCGCCGCCGCGTCGATAGAATCACGGAATGGGAAGAATGCTTCAGACGCCAATGCAGAACCGCTGACATCCAGACCCATCTCTTCAGCTTTGCGCAATGCACAGCGCGCCGCATCGACACGTGAGGTCATCCCCATACCGACCGCTACCATCGCCGCATCTTTGACGTAGACAACACAGTTTGATTTAGTGAGGGAAGCGACCTTATAAGCGATTTCCGCATCTCTCAAAGCGGCATCACTCGCAACGTGTTTGGTGACGAGCGCAGCATTAGCAACTTCCTCGTGAGTTACACGGTCAGCGTCTTGGAATACGAATCCGCCGTCGATGTGTTTGAAATCGATCGCGTCGTTGCTAAGAGCAATACGATCACTTCCGTATTCGAAAAGTTTGAGACGTTTTTTCGGCTCGAACACGGCGCGTGCTTCCTCATCGATACGTCCGGCAATAATCACTTCGAGGAACATCTCGTTCATTTTCTCGGCAAGCTCTTTGGTCACGACACCGTTTACCGCAACGACACCGCCGAACGCGGAGATTGGATCACATTTGAGCGCTTCAGTGTATGCATCGAGGAGATTTTCACGAATCGCGAAACCACACGGATTACCGTGTTTGACGATACAGATTGCATTCTCATCCCCAAATGCCGCCGCGATTTTCACCGCACCGCTGATGTCGGTGAGGTTGTTGAAACTCGCTTCCCCTTTGAGGGTTTTAAAGTTTTTGCTGAAGAAAGTGTCAAACTCATATAAACCGCCCTTTTGGTGCGGGTTTTCGCCGTAACGGGTATCCATTACCTTATTGCCGACGATGAACTGTTTAGAGCCCATACAGTTGTTGAACCGTTTGTTCATGTAGTTGGCGATCATAGAATCATACGCCGCAGTGTGCTCATACGCTTTAATCATCAGATCACGGCGGAACTCCATTGTGTTTTCACCGTTAGCAATTGCATTGAGAACGAGGGAATAATCCGATGGATCGGTAAGGATGATAACGCTGTCAAAGTTTTTCGCCGCAGAGCGAACCATCGCAGGGCCGCCGATGTCGATGTTTTCGATGATCTCTTCGAAATCATCGGTTTTCTCAATCGTCGCTTTAAACGGATAGAGGTTGACACATACCAAATCAATCGCTTCAACACCGAGTTCTACCGCTTGGTCGAGGTGAGATTGTTTGTCGCGTCGGTGTAAAATCCCGCCGTGGATGTACGGATTGAGAGTTTTAACACGCCCTTCAAAACACTCAGGGAATTTAGTCACTTCATCGATCTCGATGGCACTCACACCCGCATCCGTGAGCATTTTGTATGTTCCGCCCGTAGAGATAATCTGATAATCCAAACCGATAAGAGATTTGGCAAACTCAACGATGTTGCTTTTATCGCTGACACTGAGCAATGCACGCTTCATGCAGTTCCTTTGATTGGGTCGTATGCCCATAAATTAATGGTGGAATTGTAACAAAAAGTGCTTTAGGGGAAGGTAAATCGCTTCGTTTGAGAGAATGACGAACCTCTTATTACGACTAAAAACGGCCATTATTTCGTTTCGTATTCGTAATAAAACGTCTATATACTTCTGCAAAGTCGCACCTTTCATACCGATTTTACAAAGGAAAACAATGGGATTAATGACAAAGTTTATGCCGGAAGTACTCGAAAACACAAGCGTAAACGATAAGGTAAACTATTTAGTCAAGCTAACGCAACTGCTTGCCATAAGTGCTATTATTGCCGGTATCATCGGGATGCTTATCTCCAATTTTTCCATTCGGGCGCTCAATGAAAATGCTCTGGAGCCTCTGGGTCACCTGCGATTAATCAAAGAATCCTACGAACAAAAAGTACTGGTTACGGCTCAAAACATCGCTCACGGTGAAGTCACGGATTACACACAGGCGTACACCACGCTCAACCGTGAAAAAGAGAGTATCGTGACCGAGTGGAACGCCTATAAAAACGGTCATTTAACCGAAGAGGAAACGGCATTATTACCCGATACCGAAAAATATTTTAATTTATCTGTCCGAAGTTTGGATAATTTGATTCTCCTCGTCAAAGAGAAAAAGTTGATGGATATCATCGCCTGGACGACGGATGATGCCCCCTACACCATTATCGAGCTGACCCCTTTGCTCAATAAGCTCATGCAGGTACAAATTCTCAACGCCCAAAATATTTATTCCACCACGCAAATTCAGTTTTTTGCCATTTTGGCACTCGTTATTCTCATCAGTATTGCCGGCGCAATCTATGTGGCAAAGATGGTTAAAAGGGTGGTTTCCGACATTACGCACCCCTTTGGCGAACTCTTGTCCCAATCCAAAGCGTTGGCAAACCAAAAATTTGACGAACCGTTTGTGTGGAAACGTACCGATGAGATAGGACAAGTCGGAAAAAGTTTTGAACTCTCCCGACAAGCACTCCATCACTCATTTCAACTGATCCAAGATAATAATAAAGAATTAGAGCAGATCAATACATTGGTTCGCAGCAGCATTAATTACGCCAGCCGTATTCAGCGTTCCTTTTTGCCGGAGCCGGATATGCTCGATCGTTTTACCAATGACGCTTTTGTTATTTGGAAACCGAAAGACGTTATCGGCGGAGACTGCTATTGGATCGATAAAACCGACAAAGGGTTCTTTGTTGCCATCATCGATTGTACGGGACATGGTGTTCCGGGTGCCTTAATGACTTTTGTCGTGATTTCGATTCTTGACCGGTTGCTGTCTCAACAAAGACACCTGGACGATCCTGCCGCACTCTTAAGCCAAATGAACCGTCTGGTAAAAGAGACCTTAGGGCAATACGATGAAACAAGCGAATCCAATGATGGGATGGACGGAGCATTTTGTTACGTCGATCTTGAAAATAAACAATTAACCTTCGCCGGAGCCAATACGCCGCTTCTGTATGTTGAGGACAATCACATGCATCATGTCAAACCCGATAAACACAGTATCGGCTATGTTCACAGTGATCTGGATCTGACCTTTACCAATCAGACGTTACAACTCAAAGAGGGGATGCATTTTTATCTCACAACCGATGGAATCATTGACCAGATCGGCGGCAGTAAACGAATTGCGTTCGGTAAAAAACGGCTTATGGAAATTATTTTTGACAACCATCAAAAACCGATGCACGAACAACAAGCCATCATTTTAGAAAAATACAACCATTACAAGGGAGACGAATCACAGCGCGATGACAATACGATGATTGCTTTTCAAATCTAAATTTTAATTACAAGGAAAAAGAGATGACTTTCAACGACTTTCGAACATTGAAAGAGATGATTGAATCCAAAAATGTTATTTTTTGTTACAACGGATATTTATCGCAAGAGATCATTGTAGCGGTTAGCTCGATGATTAAAGGAAAATTGAGTTCCGATGAAACAAAAATGGGGATAAGCCAAAAAGTTTTGTACATGTTTGTAGAGCAGGCCCAAAACATCACCCGTTACTCTCCCGATCAAATACAAAATCCGGACCAAGCCAGTATGAGTTACGGATCGGTTGCTATCGGGACAGAAGATGATAAATTTTACATCATGTGTTCCAACCGAATCGAAAAAACCAAAGTTGCCGCACTCAAAGAAAAGCTTGATGTGATCTCCTCCATGAGCCCCGATGAACTGAAAGCTCTGTACAAAGAGAAAATGCGATCAGAGGCTGAAGAGGGGAGCAAAGGGGCAAGTGTAGGATTTATAGAAATGGCACGAAAATCAAGCGAACCTATCGAATTTGATTTTCTTGAAGACGATGAAACATACGACACTTTTACACTCAAAGTCGTAATTTAATATATAAAGGAAAACCCGATGACAACCATCCCAGCAACAGTAACCACACCAAAAATCGTTTTGGACACCCAAAATAATCTCTTCAGTTTCGAAGGGGAGTCCTATCCCGAAGATGTTAATGCGTTTTTTGATCCCATTATAACTCCTCTGAAAACTCATTTGAATAATCTGCAAGATAGCGATATTCAGTTTGATTTCTTTTTGACCTATTTCAACAGCGCCAGCACCAAAGTTTTTTTTAACCTTTTTGCTCTTCTTGAAGAAATTAGTGAATTTAACAGTGTTACCGTAAACTGGAAACATCATGAAGAAGACGATACGGCTGAAGAATTTGGTCAGGAGTTCAAAGAAGATCTTGATAATGTCCGCTTCAACTTTATTGCCATTTGAGATCTTGACACTGCGCTCCCCTTCATACTATCATACGGATTAAAAGGGGGGAACACTATCCCCTCAAAACTACAGGGGAGGTAGTACAGATGCTCTTTTCACACCCATTCCCCCCTATCCTCAACCAAAACACCCGCATCCTCTTTTTGGGCAGTTTCCCCAGTATCGCGTCATTCGAACAAGCTTTTTACTATGCCCATCCCCGAAATGCATTCTGGCCAATCATCGAATCAATTTTCGAGGTGCGATTGGAATCGAATGACGCGAAAAAAGCGTTTTGTATCGAAAATGGGATCGGGTTGTGGGATGTGATAGGTAGTTGCGAGCGGAGCAATTCGAGCGATACTAATCTCAAAAACTGTATACCGAATGATTTTGAAAAGCTATTGCGGGATTATCCCAATATCCGGGTTCTCGGCTTTACGGGGAAAAAAAGTCATGATCTTTTTATGAAATTTTATAAGAATTTGAAGGTGGAAAAAGTGCTTCTACCCTCCACCTCGCCGGCTTATGCGGCGATGAAATTTGAGGAGAAAAAAGAGATTTACGAAAAAATTTTGAAAAGCTGGATTCCTGCCTACGCGGGAATGACGGAGAAGAGATAGTATCTAACTGTTTAAAACCTGCTCAAAAATATTCTTCGCCGTCTTCCAGCGATCCCCTTTGGCGTTCATCATCACGATGACGCAATCTTTCCCATCTTTTTTAGCCCGTGCGATCAGACACGCACCTGCTTTAGCGGTATAACCTGTTTTTACCCCGACCGCATATTCATAACGATTGAGTAGACGGTTATGGGTGTAGGCATAGAATTCGCGATTTTTGTTCAAAGCACGGTATCGGTATTCATTGATCCTACTAATCTCATTGAATTTACGGTTTTTGATCGCATATTCGGTCATTTTCAGGAGGTCTTTTGGGGTAGAATAATGTTGTTTATCATCGTATCCGCATGGATTGGTGAAATGAGTATGCCCCATCCCGATGGCTTTGGCTTTGGCATTCATCATTTGAATAAAGCGTTCTTCACTCCCCCCAACGGTAATTGCGATCGCTTTAGCCGCATCGTTATCCGACTTGATCATTGCGGCTTTGAGAAGATCTTCGAGGCGGATGACATCACCCCTGCGATACCCGGCTATCGTAGGTTCAACTTTTGTCATTTCCCGAGTAATTGTAATCGGTTCACCCAGATTCCCTCGCTCAATCGCCAGCATAACGGTCATTACTTTGGTGAGGCTGGCGGGTTGAACCTCTTTGAACGGTTCTTTGGAATAGAGCGTCTGCTTTGCGGTAAGGTCTTTAACGATCAATGCTTCTACTTCCAGTTTGCCCAGCTCTGTTTTATTGATCTCGGCAAATAAACTTACGGAACCTATTAAACATAATGCAATTAGTTTTTTTATCATAAAGCTACCTCATTTTAATTTCATCACTATGTCGGAACAAAGCAAATCTTATGCCAAAACACCTTTATTATGGTAAAATTCGTCTTAATAGAAAGGGGAATGATGCAACGATTTAGACGTTTTTTTTCACTGCTGTTTATCCTCTCGATTTTTGTGGGTGCTGTTCATGAAATAGAGCATTCCTATCATCAAGACAGTTCGTGTGAAATATGTTTGTTTGCCCATTCTCCACTCATTTTGAATGACACTTTTACTTTGCCAAAGATTGATTGTGCAACTGTTATTTTTGATATTCGCATCCCACCGTTGCACTTTGTATCCTTTATCCCCGCACAAAGCCGTTCCCCTCCTCTAGTCTAATTTTTACCATAAAACAAACCATTTTATTTTAAACAATTAGGATATTTCTATGAAAAAATTATTATTATCAACCATGGCTGCCGCATCCCTTTATGCCAACGATTCTGAGCTTCAAATGCTCAAAACACAAATGGAACAAATGTCGCAGATGATGCGAAGTATGCAAGAAAAAATAGAGACTCTTGAAAAAACAACAATGCCTGTAGTCTCTGCACCAGCAAACGAAACACTCATTGTTGCCAATCCAACCATTGTGGATAAAATCAATAAAACCGCTTCTATCCTTAACCCTTCATTGATGATCGATATGTCGTATGTCAATCGCAACATTGCCGATGAAAAAATCGCCCATATGGGACTTCCCGGAATTACTGAAACGGTATTTGGGGTTCACGATCATGGCGGGCAAAGTGAGCCTGGATACAATGCTCAAAACGGTTTTAATCTCAACTATGCTGAGCTTGGATTTAGTGCCACGGTTGATCCGATGTTTGATGCCACCGCTATCTTTCATCTGACCAACGAGGGCTTTGAAATCGAAGAGGCCTATTTCACCACACGAGAAATTCCCTATAATATTCGAATTAAAGGGGGGAAATTTTTGAGTGATTTTGGCCGTATCAACGCTCAACATCAACATTTTCGTAATTTTTCCACCACCCCTTTGCTTTACAGCGCTTTTTTAGGAGATCATGGGATACAAGAAATAGGGGTACAGACACAATGGGTTGCTCCAACAGATACCTATCTGATGTTCGGAATCGAAGCATTAGAAGGAAAAAATGAGGCGATGTTTGGACAAGCGGCGATTGGCGATCCATACGATGAAGAAAGCTCTTTGGCGGGTTCCGCTGCTCAACCCTCACTCTATGTCGGATACGTCAAAACTTCTGTTGATATTGGTGACACTACACTTTTGGCGGGTGCAAGTATCGCTAGCGGTCACAGCCGACTTGACCATTTTAGTGATGAAACACCGTATGCGTTTAGCGGAAAAAGCACGTTGTACGGTATGGATATGACGCTCAAATACCCTTTTGATAGCTATAGTTCTCTCACGTGGCAAAGCGAATGGCTCTATCGTGATATGAAAGGGACTCAATTTAATAATGAAAATTTAATTGCAGACCCGGATAATGCATTGGATACGATCACATCAAATGGATCACGCAAAAAACAAGCCGGATATTATACAGAGCTCGTCTACGCCCCAAACCAAACATGGCGTACGGGAATCCGCTATGAAAATATGTATCAAAACGATGTCTTCACAGGCGATGTAAAACAGGATTTGCCTGATAACTTTGACCAATATACCGCTATGGTAGAATTTCATAGTAGCGAATTTGCACGATTACGCTTAGAATATCTCCATTCCAATGCTTTGTTTAATGAAGCGCTTGAACGCCAAAACCTCGATTCAATAATGTTTTCGATTAATCTTGCCCTCGGCAAACACGGCGCACACTCATTTTGATGCTATACACTAAAATGAGCAAAGCCCCTTTTAGTGGCAGGGACAAATTGCTCCCTTGCAACCCCCTAAAGCGACCAGCATATATGCTGGAGAATTAAAAACACAAGGAATAATGATGAAATTTTTACTTTTTTTAACACTTATTTTTACGTTTTCGTACGCCAAAATAACGGTTGCCGTGAGCTATCCCTATATCGCCTCGCTTGTTGATAGTATCGGGGGCGATAACGTTGATATTAACACCTTGGCACAAGGTAATTGGGATCCCCATTTCGTCTCTCCCAAACCTTCGTTGATTGTCAAATTACGCAATGCGGATGCGCTGATTATCAATGGAGGTGATCTTGAAATCGGATGGTTGCCGCCACTTCTTGAAAAAGCGAGCAATAGCCGTTTAAATCAATCAGCTAATGTGCTGGATCTTTCTCGTAAAGTGGCACTGATCGATGTGCCCAAAAGTATGGGGCGAGAAAATGGTGATGTCCACGCTGACGGTAACCCGCATTTTCATCTCGATCCCCACAACATTCCCCTTCTTGCGGAGGCTGTTTCCGTATTTTTGAGTCAAAAAGATCCTCTCAACGCATCCCAATATCGCAAAAATCTCACGGTGTTTAAACAGCAATGGACAATCCATCTCAAACATTGGGACAGTCAGATGGCACCGCTTAGAGGTAAAAATATTGTTCAGTATCATCCCGTATTCAACTATTTTATCCGTGCATATGGGATGAAAAGCATCGGGACAATCGAACCGTTGGCTGGGATTCCCCCTTCGTCTTCGCATACGATGCAACTCATTGCTTTGATGAATGAGAAAAAACCGTTTTGTATTATGCACGATGTCTATCACCCTACCAAAACAGGTGAGTTTATATCGGATAAGACGGGCATAAAGTTGGCGATACTTCCCCATGATGTGGGAGCTACCTCTAGCGCGACTGAGCTTTATACTCTCTTTGCATCAATCATTCAGGCTCTAAGATGATTGATTTATTCCTTATTCCGATAGCACTTTCGTTGCTTTTAGTCCTGATTCACGCATGGTTTGGTATAGGAATTTTGTCTCGAGGCATTATTTTTACCGATCTGGCTATCGCCCAAATGGCAGCACTGGGTTCGGCAATTAGTCTAGGGTATTTTCATGGGGAATACCTCTATCTTTTTGCCCTTGTATTTGCTCTATTCACTGGGCTTCTGATTGCCTATGCTACTACTCGCACATTACAGCTGGAGGCATTTATCGGGCTCATTTATGTGCTAGGAGCAAGCGGTATTTTGATGGTTCTAGCGCACAGTGCTGAGGGGATGGAACATTTTAAATCGCTACTTGCCAATGATCTGCTGTTTACGACACAAGAGTTATTTTTTCAAACGCTTGCCCTTTATTCTTTTATTGGATTGATAGCATGGAAAATTTACCCAAAAACCTCTGGATTGATTCGAGAAATACTCTTTTTTAGTCTCCTATCACTTACCGTGACCTCATCCGTTCAACTTGCCGGCGTTTTGGTTGTTTTTGTTCTCCTTGTCGCTCCTGCCCTCATAGCATCAATGCAAAAAAAATTCCCTTTATACCCTTTTGCGCTTGCCTTCGGATGGAGTTTTTCCATTATCGCAATCCTAATCTCCTTTTGGGCTGATTTACCGACTGGATATACAATCTCGGCCTTTGGAGGCTTGATATCACTGAGCTGTATTCTCATTTTGTCTCCCAAAAAAGATGCAATCTCGTTATAATAAAGGATGCAAAGTTCATCTACAGCCCATCTTGACATCATTAGTGAACGCTTCCATACACTGCTTCAATGCAGCGGTTCTTGGACAATTCCAAATCTGGCTGAAATTGAATCGAATCTCAAAACACTTCATCCCAAATCTTCTATCATTTGGGATATTTCACACGTAACTGAAATCGATTCGGCAGGGATAGCATTGTGGCAGCTTTACCATCGTACCTTCGAAAAAGATGGAATCTCCTCTGAACTCATCGGTGTCAATGAAAACCACTCGAAACTCTATGCTCTCCTTTATTCCGGCAGACATAACACCTTCTCTCCTCCCGCTCGCCCCTCATGGCTATATACCCTAGGAGAAGATACACATCAAAACATTCAAGGAATTGGACACTTTTTAGCTTTTTTGGGAGAAGCGTTTGTTTTATTATTTTATACCCTCTTTCACCCCTCAACAATCCGATATCGCTCTATCGTTTCCCATATCTTTACCAGTGGAGCACAGGCACTGCCGATCATCGCTATCAGTGCCTTTCTAATCGGGGTTGTCATCGCGTATCAGAGCATCGTTCAACTCCAAAAATTCGGAGCTGATATTTTTATTGTCGATACGATCGGGATATCTCTCACCCGTGAACTTGCTCCTCTCATTACAGCCATCGTCGTTGCCGGACGAAGCGGTTCGGCATTTACCGCCCAAATCGGTGCGATGAAAATGACCCAAGAGATCGATGCCATGAAAACAATGGGCTTTGATCCGTTCATCTTTTTAGTCTGGCCCCGTGTTTTTGCCCTTATGATTGTTATGCCGCTACTGATCTTTTTTGCCGATCTCGTGGGGATATTTGGAGGAATGGTCATTGCGAATGCACAGTCGCATCTGAGTTTCAGTGAATTTACTCACCGCCTTCAGGGAGCATTGGAGATTAAGCACTACCTCATAGGGATTATCAAGGGGCCGTTTTTTGCCTTTTTAATCGCGATGGTAAGTACCTACCGAGGATTTCAAGTATCCTCCAATACCGAAAGTATCGGGCACTATACTACCAAAAGTGTCGTGAATGCGATTTTCTTGGTCATCGCATGTGACGCGTTATTCTCAATCCTCCTGACCGAGCTGAAATTATGAACCCTATTATCATCGAGGCACGCGATATTGTGACTGCGTTCGGCGATAACCTCATCCACGATCACGTCAGCTGTACCGTGTATAAAAACGAAATCTATGCTCTTTTAGGGGGAAGCGGATCGGGTAAATCTACCCTTCTTCGAGAAATGATTCTTCTGCAATCTTTCCAAAGCGGCAGCCTCAATCTCCTCGGATATGATCTAAAATCCATTACCCCCCTCGATGCGCAAAATCTTCGGCGTCAATGGGGAGTGTTATTTCAATCCGGGGCACTCTACTCTTCGCTGAGTGTGGGGGAAAATATCGCTATGCTCTACCGTGAATATACCGATCTCTCTCCGAAGCTGATCGACGAGCTCGTCGCGCTGAAAATCGATCTCGTCGGTTTGCCTCAACATGCACGATATCTCTACCCAAGCGAGCTCAGCGGCGGTATGATTAAACGTGCCGCACTTGCCCGTGCTCTCGCCCTTGATCCAAAACTCCTTTTTTTGGATGAACCGACATCGGGGCTCGATCCGCTCAGTTCACGACAGTTCGATGCCCTGATACAACAATTACGTGATTTACTTGGACTTACTATCGTGATGGTAACCCATGATTTAGATACTATACATCACAGTATCGATCGGTTTGCACTGCTGGGTGACAAAAAGGTCATCGCCGAGGGGACGCTAAATGAAGTGCTCCAAATCGATCATCCGCTTGTCGATTATTTCTTCCAAAAGGGGTCTCATGGAATCCAAGGTTAACTATACCGCCGTAGGTATCTTTGTCCTTATCTTTGCTTCATCGCTGATAGCCTTTGCATTTTGGCTCGGCAAATACAACCAAGATGATGGCAATTACCATAACTATCATCTTTACATCACCGAATCGGTCTCCGGGCTATCTCCCGAAGCGGCAGTCAAATTTAACGGTGTCGATGTCGGAAAAGTTGAATCCATCCGCATCAATCCAAAAAATAGTGAAGAGGTAGAGCTCACCCTCAAAATTGAAAAAGAGACCCCGATTAAAACCGACTCCAGTGCCGTGCTCAAATTCTACGGAATCACCGGTCTGGCCTTTATCGAAATCATCGGCGGCTCCAAAGATGCACCGTTACTGACTACGAACGCTCATACATTCAGCACCATTCCCTCTTCCCCCTCGCTGATTAAACGGCTCGATGAATCGTTGAGCAACGTTGCTTCCAAACTCTCGACCACTCTTGATCGTGCCGATCGGATTTTCAGTGATAAAAATGTCGATAATATCGCCCAATCGTTGGAAAACTTACGCTCACTCACCGCCCAAATCGATGGCTATCAAAATGAAATTCAAACCTTATTAGATCGAAGTATAGCGCTTGAGGCCAATGCCACCGAATCACTCAGCGCCATGAAGGAAGCCGCAGGAAGCGTTAAAAATACCTCTGGGAATTTCAACACCCTTGTACAAACCAAAATGGCCTCTACCCTCGCATCACTCGCCGAAACATCCAAAGAGAGCCATACCCTTATCCGTAAGCTCGAAGCCTCGCTTGATCGCGGCGATTATGATGTCCATACCATGGTACAACCTACAACAGCTGAACTGAGTAATCTCATTCAACGCAGCCAAGGGCTTACTCTGGAGATGGAAAATACCCTGAAAACACTTCGGGAAAGCCCATCTGACTTGTTGTTTAAAAAAACCACCCCTAAATCCGGACCAGGAGAATAACGATGCGTTTCTATACCCTCATCATCCCTGTAGCATTGATAATAGCGGGATGTTCTTCCGCTACGGCCCCAGCGGTCAATGAATACACGATTTATCCCTCAGCATCGATGAAAGTCTCGCCAGTGCATTCATCAAAAGCGCTCCGTTTAGCGTCCACACGGACGATACCCTCATTGGAGTCTAAGAGTCTCACCTATCTCCGTTTAGACGGCGAAAGCGGCAACTATCTTTACACCCGTTGGAGTGATACCCCGAGTCTGTTAATCGAACGCTCACTTAATCATTCCCTCCAAGAGCAGGGACTCTTCAGCGCTGTAATTACGTCAACCTCCTCCGCGCAAGCAGATATACTCCTCGAATCGGACCTGCACGCGTTCTATCACCGTTTTGAACCGGGAGAAAAAAGCAAAGGGATAATTGAGATCACGTACCGCCTGATTGATACCCATACAAAACTCCCAATCGCTTCCAAACGGTTTTTAATGACCAAAGATGCCCCGAGCGAAGATGGGATGGGGGGAATAAAAGCCCTCACCGAAGCAACACAAGAGCTGAGTAAACAATGCACACTATGGATACAAGAGAAGGTCGTACAATGAGTAAAAATATTGCCATCCTCTGCTCAGGAGGAGATGTTTCGGGAATGAATCCCGCCTTAAAGCGATTTGTCGAGTATACGTATGCGAACGGTATGCAGCCCTACTTTGTCCGAAACGGCTATGAAGGGCTCATCGACAATCATATTGCGCCCGCTGATTATCATGATGTCGCAGGTATCATAACCCGAGGAGGGACCAAAATCGGCTCTTCCCGATCAAAAAGATTTATGGAACCCTCTTTTCGCGCTATCGCTGCTGAGAATTTAAAAGCGTTGGAGATAGACAGACTCATTGTATTGGGGGGAGATGGAAGCTTTCGCGGAATGGAGCGGTTTTATTATGAGAGCGGGATCGCCTTTTGCGGCATCCCCTCTACGATTGATAATGACATCAACGGTACCGACTATTGTCTGGGAGTAGACACGGCATTGGGTGTGATCAAAGATGCCATCGATCAGATACGCGATACCGCATCCTCGTTTCGGCGGGCATTTGTGATTGAGACGATGGGCCGCAATTGCGGTTATCTCGCACTTGTCTCTGCTATCACATCAGGTGCCGAGGTGTGTTTAATTCCTGAGATACCGATGGATATACATGAGTACAAGGGGTGTTTTCAATCCCAAATCACTAAAGGGCGTGACTATTTTATCGCGGTCGTCTCTGAAGCACTCAACAGTACTGAAGTGGCCGAGTGGTTTGAGAGCGAGCTTGGATTTGAATCACGTGTTTCCGTCTTAGGACATATCCAAAGAGGAGGAAATCCCAGCGTATACGACCGATTAATGGCCTATAAGTTCGTAACGTATGCCATAGATGCTTTGTTAGAGGGGAAAAGTCACTCCGTTATCTGTTACACGAAAAGCCATTTTAACGTTAAAACCATCGACGAGGTGGCATTGCATCCTTACCGTCTTGATGAAGAACTTCTCAAACTTGGCCGTGAGCAATTTCTTCCATCGCACTGTCAAATGTAGGGTAACGAAACTCGAACCCTGCTTCTTGTAAGATTCTCGGATAAACCTCTTTGGATTCGAGCATCGCGATAGAACCTTCACCGAATGCAAGTTTCACCATCCAGTCCGGGAGATCAAAAAATGTAGGGCGATCTAAAATACGCCCCATTGCTTTGGTCTGCTCCAAGTTCGTGATCGGTTCAGGAGAGGTAAAATTCAGTGCACCTCGAATCTCAGAATGATCGATTAAAAATGCAGCCGCACGTACCAAATCTTCCAAATGAATCCAGGAAATCATCTGAAATCCGTCACCCATTTTCCCCCCAAAACCGAGTTTGAAGGGTGGTAGCATTTTAGCCATCGCACCACCGCCTTTACCGTATACCACACCAAAGCGCATTGTACACACACGGGTAAGCTCGGATTGGGCACGATTTGCCGCATGCTCCCAATCTTGAACCAAGGCAGCTAAAAAATCGTCTCCAAAATGGCGGGAAAACTCATCATGCTGATGATACGCATCATAAATACCTACGGCAGAGGCATTCAAAAGAATATGAGGAGGTTCATCGCAGAGGGTTAATGCAGCCACAATCTTATCGGTCGTTTCCAAACGGCTTTGACGTAAAAACGCTTTATAGCTTTTACTCCATCGTCCCAAAATATTAGCACCGGCAAGATTAATCAAAACATCGCATCCATTTAACCTTTGAGCAATCGATTCAACTCCAAAGCCACTGCGAATACTCAAAGAGATAACAACATCCCCTCGCTCTTCAAAAAAACGCTTCAATGCACTTCCGACAAAACCACTTATTCCGCATATTACTATTTTCATGCTCATCCCTTTAATTCGGGTTTATTGTAGCTTAAAGGGCGCATATGAGGATTAAAGATATAATTGATACGCATCTTTAATCCAAATCTAATAGAGGAGATCAAATGCTTTACCACCTTTTTGTGTATGTTCCCCTCAGTGCTTCTGAAAAAATAAAAAGTGCCCTTTTTGAGGCCGGTGCCGGTCACTATGAAAAGTATGATCAATGCAGTTGGGAGAGTAGTGGAATAGGACAATTTAGACCGCTTGAACACTCAAACCCTTTTGTGGGATCACTCGATACACTGGAAAAAGTTGAAGAGATAAAAATTGAGATGATCTGCGAATGCCACAAAATCAAAGAGGTATTGAAACGATTAAAAGAAGTCCATCCGTACGAAGAACCGGCATATGGGGTAATAGAAATTAAAACGATTGAAGATTTTTAACAAAAGAGGAAATACCTCCGAAAGAGGTATTATTGCATTAGCCGCAAGAAGGGACGTTGCCTGAATCTGAACCGTATTCAAACAAGAAATCTCTTAAGTCTTGTGATTGAGTTTTGAACATATCACCATTGAAGTAGGCTGCTGATTTATCGTTAGCATGCGCTTTAACAATTTTAGCCCCACCGTTAGCGAAAAGGTCATCCCATTCGTCTTGTGTATGCATAGCAGCACCTTTAGTACCGTTACCATGACAATTTTTACAGGTTTTCAAATAAACTTTTTGACCTTTTTTAACATCGGCAGATGCCGCTGTACTCATCATCCCTACGGCAACAAGAGCTGCAAGGAAGCATGAAGCTGACTTTTTCATGTCGTTCTCCTTCGAAATTATTGATTTAAGACACCTTCAACATTTTCGAAAAAACAGTGAAGGTGTCTTGATACCCGTTAATCATATCGGATAAAGGATAAATGGAGCTTTAATAGAATGTTAATGTGATAGTTTTTCAGCTATTTTTATCAAAAATGTATCAAACTCTCACACTTTAATTATACAATTCTTCAGAATTCAGAAAATCAGCAAGCCGGTACATTCCCTGAATCTGAACCGTATTCAAACAAAAAATCTCGGATATCTTTTGACTTACTTTTAAAATTATCACTATTAAAATACGGTTCTGCTGGGGTTCCGGCATGTTTTTTGATAATTCCGGCCCCGCCGTCCGCAAAAAGCTCATCCCACTCGTCTTGCGTATGCATCGCAGCACCTTTAGTACCGTTACCATGACAACTTTTACACCCTTTAGTGTACCACTTTTGTCCGCTTGCGACATCTGCTGACAATGTAGTCGAGCTGATTCCTGCAAATACAACCATTGAAAGAAAAAATGAAACTGACTTCATCCTATACTGTTTCCTTACTATTTAAAAATCTAATAATACTATCTTAAGTTTGATGAAGGGTCTATTAATCTATAGCTTCTTCAACGACTTCTTTTGCTTTGCTCGCACGAACTTCTAAACGAATTTTATCTTGACGAACTTTACGATATGCCTTGTATTGTGCCTTGGTGAGTTCTTCACCCTCAAGGCCTACTTCTGCACCAATCTCTTGCGGAGAGAGTCCCGCTTCGTTCATCATAACCATACGAAACTCTTTTTTCGTCAAATGCCGCTTGAGAGATGCGTATAATTCACGCTCATCATCACCGATCTCTACCGCACTGCACTCATAAAGCCGTGCCAATACTTCGCGAATGGTTTTCGTCGGGTTGTAGCGAAGCCACAATGAATTTTCTAACATTAAAACACCTTTGTAATAATCTGTGTGAGGTCTTTCGTATCTACAATAACGTTTGCCTCTTTTTTAAGAATCTCTTTCGCACAAAAAGCGACACGGGTTCCGGCATGAGCAAACATCGATCGATCATTTGCTCCATCTCCGACTACCATCGTCTCCTCTTCAGAGATACCAAACAGTCCTTGCAGACGCAACAGCATATCCCCTTTCGAGAAATCGAACATCATATCGCCGCCGACAAGCCCCGTGAGTTTTCCCTCTTTTGCATGAAGCACATTCGAGAAATCGGCATCGTATCCGAGGATATCTTTCGCATACGAGGTCGCCGTGCGAAATCCGCCGCTGAAGCAGACCACTTTAATTCCCCGTTCTTTCAATGCCGCAATCGTCTCCACCGCACCGTTCATGTATGGCAAGTTTTGGCAAATCTCTTCGACCAAACCAAACTCAAGCCCTTTTAAAAGAGTAACACGCTGTTGTAAAGACTCGAAAAAATCGAGTTCCCCATTCATCGCCCTCTCGGTGATTGCACTCACCTGCGCACCGATTCCGAGAGCTTCCGCAAAAAAATCGATTGTCTCCCCATCCATTAGAGTTGAATCAAAATCAAATACTGCTAATTTTATCAAAATAGATTTCCCACATTTTGTTATAATGACGCAATTATATCCAAGGGTAGCTTTTGTTCGAATCATTTATTCATAAACTCCGTCACGGAACCTATATCACCCTAGAGACCACCCCCTCTCGCTCTGCCCAGTTTGCGCCGACGATTGAAAAAATCGCGGCATTAGGTCTTGATAAACTCGTCGACGGATTCAGTACCACCGACAATCCTCTCGCCAAACTCAAATACAACGCCCTCTTCGCCGCGATGAAACTCCAAGACCGCTTCGGACTCCCGACGTTAGCGACGATGAGTATGCGCGACCGTAACCGTATCGCACTCCAATCCGATCTCCTCGGTGCCAACGAAGCCAATGTACGAGCGATCCTCGCCCTCACAGGTGACAGCGCCCACTATTCCGATCAGCCTCATGCCAAAGGGGTATTCGAGGGGAACAGCAAACTCCTCCTCGATATTATCATGACGCTAAACAACGGAACCGATTTGGCGGAGCAAAAACTGATCGCACCTGTGCAGGAAATTTTCCCATTTGCGGTCATTGATGCGTATGCCAAAAGCGCCGCGACATTACAGAAAAAAATG
>Ga0156221_1068_pt1 | contig 34804 bp, 33 predicted proteins | sample RifCSPlowO2_12_FD_107869 | JGI IMG/M metagenome (GOLD analysis project Ga0156221, IMG submission 107869) | Sulfuricurvum sp. RIFCSPLOWO2_12_FULL_43_24
AGATACACAATCATCCATGTTATTCAGAGGGTGCACATCACCATTATGCACGTATTCACGTAGCGGTTGCCCCGGCGTGTAATATCCAATGTAATTACTGTAATCGTAAATACGACTGTTCCAATGAATCTCGACCGGGGGTAACCTCTGAGCGTCTTAGCCCGGAAGAAGCGGCAAAAAAAGTATTGCTCGTCGGCGGTGAAGTACAGCGTATGAGCGTACTAGGTATCGCAGGTCCGGGAGATGCCCTTGCAAATCCGAAGAAAACCTTTGAGACATTCGGATTGGTTCGTGAATTTGCATCGGATTTAAAACTTTGTCTCTCAACGAATGGTTTGGAATTGCCAAACTTCATCGATGAGATGGTCGAGTACAACATCGACCACATCACCGTCACCATTAACAGTGTTGATGAAACCGGTGAAATCGGAAGTCTAATCTATCCGTGGATCTTCCATAACAACAAACGTATTTATGGAAAAGAGGCCGCGCAAATTCTCCTCGCAAATCAACTCGAAGGGATGAAAAAATGCGTTGAAAAAGGGATCTTGATCAAAGCGAACTCGGTTCTTATCCCGGGTGTCAATGACAAACATCTCCCTGAAGTTTCCAAAAAACTCAAAGAGATCGGTGTTTTCTTGCATAACATCATGCCAATTCTCTCTGAGCCTGAATTCGGTACGGCGTTTGCCCTTGCAGGCGTTCCGAGTGCAACGGATCAGGAACAAATGGCGGTTCAAGAAGCGTGCGGTATGGACATGAAACTCATGCAGCACTGTCGCCAATGTCGCGCCGATGCAGTAGGGCTTATCGGTGAAGACCGTGGAGCTGAGTTTACCAAAGATACCTTTGCAGGGCTTAGTTTCGACGAACTCCAAATCAAATACGATCTTGAAGCGCGTCAAGCGGCTCAGGCGAAAATCGAAGAGTTTAGATTCTTCCTCGATCAGGCCAATGAGCGCGTCCGTAAAGAGAAAGCAGAACTTAGTTCGAATGGCGTGACAATCCTCGTTGCGGTCACTACAGCAGGCGAGGGGATGATTAATCAACACTTCGGAAGCGTTAAAGAGTTTTTGATCTACGAAGCCGGTGATAAAGGGATCCGTTTTATCCATCACCGCAAAGTGGATTATGAGTATTGTGCGGGACCGGACGGTACAAATCCGCTTCAGCCGATCTTGGAAAAACTCAAAGATGTTCAGATGATTCTAACGGCGAAAATCGGTGGTTGCCCGCAGGATGATCTTAAAGCGGCCGGCATCATCGCCGATCAAAGCTACGCGTATGAACCGATTGAAATTTCAGTTCTCAAAGCATCCCGCAAATACTTCGGTATGGATGAAAACGCGGAAGTGAATTAAGAAGGAGCCTATTATGGCACTCATCAACGATACTACACTGCGTGACGGGGAGCAGGCTCCTTATGTCGCGTTCAATACCGAAGAGAAACTTCGCATTGCAACGCTCTTAGACGCGTGCGGTGCGGATGAACTCGAAATCGGTATTGCGGCGATGGGTGTCAAAGAACGCGACGATATCAAAGAACTTTTAGCCTTAGGTCTAAAAGCTCGGATGATGACGTGGAATCGGATGAAGATGGAAGATCTTGACGCTTCACTCTCGTGTGGAGTTAAAGCGGTCGATCTCTCTATCCCTATCTCAGATATTCTTATCGATGTTAAATTCGGCGGCAGTAAAGCGAAAGTCTTAACCGAGCTTGAGCGTGTTGTTACTACAGCTACCAAAGAGGGTTTGTTTGTTTGCATCGGCGGAGAAGACAGTTCACGAGGAAGTCATGAATTTATCCGCGATGTGATGACATTAGCCCGTGAGTGTGGTGCAGGGCGCTTCCGCTATTGCGATACCATCGGTATTATGACCCCGACACAAACCTACAATGAAATCAAATCATTATGTGACTTAGATCTCCTCCCGATTGAAATGCACACCCATAATGATTTTGGTCTTGCTAATGCGAATGCCCTCAGCGGCATTGACGCGGGTGCACTCAGTATGAATACAACGGTTATTGGATTGGGTGAACGGGCGGGTAATGCCTCGTTTGAACAGATTCTCATGACACTCAAACATCTCTACGGTGAGGCACGTTCCATCGATCCTCTCCTCATTCGAAATTTGGTTCATACGGTGGCAAGCGCGGCAAATATGTCGCTAGCCACCAATGCCCCTGTCGTAGGTGAACGGATATTTGCCCACGAAAGCGGCATACACGCAAGCGGGATGATGAAAGATTCCCATGCGTATGAACCCTATGAAGCCGAAGAGGTTGGATTGGAAAGTTCCTTTCCGATCGGAAAACACTCCGGCAGTGCAACCATCCGTTATCACTTGGCACGTATGGGGATTAGTGCTGAGAATGCAATTTTGCGGGATATGCTCCCCAAAATCCGTGAAATCGTCACTTCCCGTAAACGGGTGCTTGAAATTAGTGAGCTAAAATCCCTCTATCAGGACCTGGCATGTATATAGGATGGCTTAAATTCGTAGATGTTCCTGAACTCGTGAAAATTGCCGAAGAGACAGGGTGGTTACTGGATGGATATCATGTCAAACTCATGATGATGCACGCACCCCATTTATGTTATGGGGCGTATGAAGAGGGTGTACTCGTCGGTGCAGTGATGGCCATAGAGTTCGAGACGTCGGCGATGATCAAATACTTTATGGTACGACCGACACATCAAAAGCAGGGGATAGGACGTCGGTTGTTTAATACCCTTTTTGGAGTCCTCAAAGACGAGCACCCCTCGCTGTATCTCCATGCAAACCCTCAGCTTAAAAGCTTTTTTGAACAAAGCGGATTTAAGGCGGTTATGGAAGTAGGGCGTTTTCTCAATGTGGGAAAAGTACCGCCTTTTAATTTTACGAACGCACAGGCCAAAGAACTCGATGGAGGAAATTTCGACGCGATGATCCGTAAAATGGATTTTGAAACCTTCGGTGAAGATCGGATGGCGTTTATGCTTGATGAGATGGAGCGCAACAGTTCACTCAAATTTGCCTTGCCGAACTCATTTCAACACTCCAGTGTCATCAATGCACGCGGCGTTTATTTAGGGCCGTGGCAATGCAGACCCGGGTTTGAAGACGAAGCGGAAAAAATGATGCAGGGCGTTTTGTATTTCAGGGGGCTGAAAAAAGTTCTTGCTGACGTTCCTCTGGGGAATGCTAATGCAGTCGCTTTGTTCGAGAAATACCATTTCCAGCAAAAAGGGATTTTTATACATATGGTTTACGGCGAACCGCGCAACGTCAAGTTTGAAAATATCTACGCTTTTTCATTGTAAGGTATTAACAATGAATCTTCTTGAAACCTGTGTGAACGAAAAATGCAGAGTCTTATCCATAGCATTGGATGAAGCATTAAAAGATCATCTTTGCGCTATGGGGATTTGTCCGAATGCAACGTTGTGTGTAAAGAGGTACGGGCTCTTTAAAAGCAGCGTGCAAGTTCAGATCGGTGAACGAATCGTTGCGTTAGGAAAAGATCAAGCACGCCACATCGAGATACGTGTTGCGTAACTTTAGGTGTGTAACATTAAAAAAAGGAATCTATTATGTCGGAAATGAGCGAACAAGATCATAAAAAAGAGCTGGCAAAACTCAAACGTTTAGCGATAGAAGTTGCCTCAGAGATTCACGATATCGTTGAAGATACGGTTTGGAGCAATCATGTCAAAATGCCCGAATTGGCTGCAAAATTGTACGATGCAGTCGAAAAAGCTAACAGCTACAAAGCAGAACACTCCCTCTAAGGGGTTGGATTATGGCTACGAAAGAAGAAGTCCTCGCATCAGAAATCTGTGAATGTGGCGGTAAGAGTGTAGCCGATGCAATCAAGCTTTTTCAAGAGACGTCACTGCCGTATAAAAAAGCAAAAAAGCTCGTAACTGAGTGTGACAAGAGCTGTTGTCGTGCTGCCCTTCTGAGACTTTTTGATATGGCGTATTTCGGTAAATTTGATTATGACGAGATCGAACGATTGATTCAGCTGCGCCATGATAAGCTGGGCGAACTTTTAGAACGGATGAAAAATGGACGCTAATGTAACGATTCGTTTGGCCTACAGCGAGGATATTCCTGCTATGGCAAAACTTCTGAGTGAACTTTTCGCTCTTGAAGATGATTTTACGATTGATGCAGAGAAGCAATCTCGCGGATTGGAGCTACTCCTCCAAAATTTGCAGAGTGTTGTTTTGGTTGCTGAAATTGACCATTGTGTGGTTGGTATGATTTCTCTTCAGAGAGTAATCTCCACGGCTATGGGAGAGTATGTCGGTATTATTGAAGATGTCGTAGTATCTGAAGCTTATCGTGGATACGGTATCGGGACAAAACTGCTAGAAACGGCAATCGATGAAGCAGAGCAGCGAGAATGGAAACGCTTAGCACTCGGTGTTGATTTGCGAAATACTAAAGCGATTGGTTTTTATCAAAAATACGCTTTTGAAACCAGTCACATGGGGCTAATGTACAAAATAGTGTGAAGGATCGGTTATCTTTTGCTCACGACAACCCTGTTTTTGCCTTCCTCTTTTGCCTGATACATGGCATCATCTGCTTTTTTGACAAATGATTCGATACTCTCAACACCATTGTATTGAGCTACGCCGATACTAACGGTTATTTGACCGACCTCTTTAAACGTCGAGTGCTCGACCTCTTTTTTGAGCCGCTCGGAAAGGGCAATAGTCCCCTCAAAAGGTGTGTCTATTTGTAGGATGACAAACTCTTCACCGCCCCAGCGTGCGAACATATCATTGCTTCTTACTATGCTGCGGACAACTTCGGCAATTTGAATAAGTACATCATCCCCCGCATTGTGTCCGAAGGTATCATTCACTTTTTTGAAATCATCGATATCAAAAAGGATCAGGGAAACTGAAATATTGGCGTCTTGGGCATGTTTAGTCGCTAATTTGAGCCACCGATTGCATTGTAATCGGTTCGCTGCATTGGTCAGCGGATCGGTAGATGCAGCTTTTTCCAGTTCATGTTCAAAGATTATTCGTGTGGTAATATCTTTACCGGTAGAGATAAAATTCGTGAGTTCCTGACGCTTATTTTTCAGCGGGACGATGGTTTTGAACTCATGATAAAGGGTTGCATCTTTTCGTTTATTGGTCAGTACTCCGCGATAGGTCTCCCCTGAAAGGATCGTATCCCATAGATGCTGATAAAAGGAGCTCTGGTGTTCGCCGGATCGGAGTATATTAGGTGTATTGCCGATGACTTCATGCGCTAAATATCCCGATTGCTGTTCAAAAGTACGGTTGACATATTCTATTTTTCCCTCTATATCGGTAATGACTACGGTATCTCCGCTCTCTTCGAGAGCTTTTGAGAGTCTGAGAAGATGAAAGTCGGTTTGGTGTTTAAAGACACGTAAAATCTGTGTAATCGCATAGCTTGCCACAATGGCACACAAGGCGCGGAACAGCTCGACCGGCAACGTTGTGAATGCTTCAAAAGATGATCCGTTCACTATGGATGAGGGGAAAAACGTTCCGGTAGGGACAATGAGGCCTGCGAGGATACCGTATAGAAAAAAAGTGCTTGCAAGGAGATAAGCACATCGTTTCATAGAATCATACACCGATCCTTGTACGAGATAAAATGGATGATAAAATATATATGCAGTCATAAAAATACCGGGAGCGCCGAGGAAGTAGCGAACCATTATATTGATATTTACTAACGTGAAATGGTGAAAACCTATCAGGAAAGCTGCCGAACCTAAAAGAATAAAGAGAAGAGTAATCATCGAAAATGTTTTATTCCAAATAATCCGTAAGGAAAAATAGAAAAGGATGGCATACGAGAGGCTCATCATAATCAAGCCTGCTAGGTCAAGTATCTCTTTAGTTTCTACACTTCCTAATGATTTGAACATGAAAAGCCATTCGGATATACCGTGGAGAATCCCAAATACACCTAAATATTTTAACTCGCGGGTAAATTTGAAAATAGAATTTTCCATCGGGTAGTGGAGGATACTAAAACCAAACAGGAAAAATGCAAGGCCGTAGATAAAATAGATATAGTCGATGAAATTGAGCATCAAACCCCTTCAAGCACAATAGTTTAGAAGAAGCTATTATATTCATTTATTATTTAGAGGCTAATTATACGGGTTGTACAATGCATAGAATTGCGTTATATGCATGCAATAATGCTCTTTTTTTAATTTAACTTTTCTATATTCATATGATAGATAATTTAAGTACAATTTTCAGATCAACTCTATAAAGTCTAGGATAATTATAATGTTACAGATAGCATCAAAGAATCTTAGCCATAAGATTTTAATTGTTGAAGACGATCCAATCATTGCATTGGATTTAAGCCTTGTTGTTGGAGAAATGGGATGTACAGTAGTCGGTATTGCGAATAACTATCAAAATGCCATCAAACTAATGCAATCCGATCCTGCTGATATTTTGTTATGTGACATAAATTTGCAAAGTATTCAAAATGGTATTGATGTAGCTGAAAGTATTTGCCATTCACATAATCCTGCCGTAATTTTTCTGACTGCACTAGATGATAATAAAACTCTTCATTCTGCTGTGAATACTAACCCATGCGGTTATTTACTGAAACCATACCGCTACCGTGAGCTTCATGCCCTCATAGAGATAGCAAAGCGCCGAACTTTAGAGAACAAACCTTTGCTTGTAGCATTGCCTTTCCCTTTAGGGGGAGGGTATCATTTTGATCTTGAGAATGGAATATTAACAAAAGAGGATCAGCCGAATATTGTTCTCACTGTTAATGAATACAAGCTCATTTCGTTTCTTATGGAAAATCGCCATAAAATTGTCCCTTTCGAAGTGATTGAACATCATATTTGGGCAACAAAACCAACAGCCGAAAGTGCTCGTCGTACTCTTTTTTATCGACTTCATGCAAAGTTAGATACACCTATCATAACTGTTCTCTATTCTCGTGGATGTTATCTAACGCAGTACCCTCCTAGCCGTATTTAATCAAACTTATTTCTATCGTGACGCGGATGTGACGACACTAATTCTATAATCTAATTTTTATTAGATACAGGAGGTGTGTATGGAACGTTATCTGAGTGAAAATGATTTTATTGTCTCCAAAACGGATACCAGTGGTCGTATTACATACGGAAATAGGATTTTTCTAGAGCTAGCCGAATTCACTGAAGAGGAGCTGATCGGGCAGCCACACAGTATTCTCCGTCATCCTGATATGCCTAAAGCAATTTTTCAGTTACTCTGGGAACGAGTCAAACGAAAAGAGGAAATATTTGCCTATGTTGTCAATCGTACGAAAAATGGGAATCACTACTGGGTATATGCCAACGTAACGGCTTCCCCTGATGAATCGGATCAAGTTTTAGGTTATTACTCTGTACGCCGGCGACCTAATCCGTCAGCCTTGGAAATTATTAAACCTCTTTATAAACGTATGATTGAAGCTGAACGTTATGGCGGTATCAGCGCCGGGACGGCAGTTCTACATAAACATTTACACGAAGAAGGGATCAGTTATGACGAGTATATCATCGGTATTCAACAATAAGCTGGTTACTTTTTTTAGTTCTGTTCTCCTTCTCATTATCATCGTGAGTATTGGAGTTGGAGATTATATCGATGCGGTGATCTCTGCTGTCGCGATGATTATCGGATTTTTGATCTCATTCAGAGCACCGCGACGGATAGAGCATTTAGATGCAAAGGTACTAGAAGTCCTGCAATATGCTGCGGATGGGAAGCTGGAACATCGCATTACCGGTATCAAATCGCCTTCTGGTGAGCAAGAAACCCTTTGTTGGGCGGTAAATAATGTGCTTGATCAAATTGAAGCATTTATGCGTGATACAAAAACGGCAATCGAGTCTGCTGCGGATGGGCACATTTATCGTATGCCAAATTCGGCAGGATTGTACGGAATGCTTTTTGTTACATCTAAGCATCTTCGTGATGCTGTTTACTCCGTTGCGGCAAATTATGATACGAAAGTCCGATGGAGTCTTTCAGAAGGATCCAGAGAACTTGGCGGAGGAGTGCAAGAGGGACTGAGACTGATTCAAGTAGAACTTAAAAAAAGTGAAGATGAGTCTGAAAATATCGTAGCGACATCTACACAAACGGCTCAACAATCTGAAAGCAGTTTACACAGTGTCATCAGTACAGGAAAGCAGCTTGTCCATTTAACTGAGTTAATCGCAAACTCTCATAATGGTATGGTATCTCTAGGCGAAGATGTACGGGGGATTTCGGAAGTGATCGGATTGATCAAAGATATCGCTTATCAGACCAATCTTCTCGCGCTCAATGCTGCGATTGAGGCAGCGCGTGCAGGTGAGCATGGGCGAGGTTTTGCGGTTGTAGCGGACGAAGTGCGAAAGCTGGCAGAACGTACTCAAAAAGCGACTCATGAGATCGAAATCAGTATCCAAACACTCCAGCAGGAAACGGGAAATATTTTGGATAACTCCGAAGAGATTTCTAAGATTGCCCAGTCGTCATCAAAAGTCATTGAAGATTTTGAACGGACTTTTATCGGCTTTGCAGAGATTGCGAAAGAATCAGCAACTATTGCGGTCGACATTCAAAACCGACTCTTTATGACGCAAGCAAAAGTGGGTCATATTGTCTTCAAGTCACGAGCCTATACCTCAGTTTTGAGTGGAAATCATGATTTTGAATTTGTCGATCATCTCCATTGTACTTTAGGTAAATGGTATGCGTCTGCCGGAAAGGAGCGTTTTGGGAAAACCAAAACCTATGCTTTGTTGGAAAAACCGCATAAACTCCTACACGATCAGGTAAAAGCAAACCTCGATTTTGTCCAAGCCGGTACAACAATGAAAGGCAATAATCCCGAAACAATCAAAGTTAATTTTGAGCATATGGAAGAAGCATCTCATGAACTCTTTATTCTTATGGATACGATGTTAGCTGAAACTAGAGATAAAAGGATATAAAATAAACAATTTCTGTGTTATAGTAAAAAGAGAAGGAAAAGAATATGCCTATCTTTAACGAGTTTTCATGCCGTCATTATCTACCTGAAGCGATGATGATCATTGATATGATGGAAGGGAAGATAGTATTTGCCAATGATTGGCTCCATCAGATGCTTGGCTATAAAGCACCTGAGCTGATAGGAGAAAAAATCACAGCTATTGATATTCATATAAATGGGACCCTTTCTTGGCAGACCTATTCTACAACACTCAAAAGAAACGGGAGAATTTCGACTCAAAGCCTCTATCGCAAACAAGACAAAAATTTGATTCCCGTTGAAATTGCTTCCCTCTATTGCAATGAGGGGGGAGAGTTTATTGTCAGTATTATCCATGACATTTCACAATATACGGAAGAAACGGAAAAAATCTCTATTTCGCTCCAAGAAAAAGAGCATCTTCTCAGAGAAATTCATCATCGTGTCAAAAATAATCTTCAAACCATCTCTAGTCTCCTTTCATTGGGGCGTAAAAAAATTACCGATCAAGCTGTTGCTGATGTGCTTCAAGAGAGCCAAAATCGGATACATGCTATTGCAACTGTTCATGAGCTTCTCTATAAATCGGATAAAGCGGGACGTGTAGATATGTCCTACTATCTCAAACAGCTCATTAATGCCCTCAGTGATTCGTTTGGACTTCTTTCTCATGAGATAGAGATTCGTTTTGAGATCGAACCGCTCTATTTTCTGATGGATACGGCAATGCCGTGCGGGCTGATCGTCAATGAACTGGTTACGAATGCTATTCAGCATGCATTTGATGAGACAATTTCAAAAAAAGTGATCCAAATTACATTGCGGAGTAATAGTCCAGAAATGGCTATTCTCACAATTTCAGACAATGGAATCGGTCTGCCTATGGTTTCTGCAGATGAGAGTAAAACCGTAGGACTAAAATTGGTCAATATTTTGACAAAACAGTTGGATGGAACTTTTCACATTAAAAGAGAACATGGAACGGTGTTTGAATTTATATTTAATGCCCCGGATATGATAAAAAGAGTTAATAATGGCTAAAAAAATATTAATCGTAGAAGATGAGGGAGTTGTTGCCCTTGATCTGCAAGATAGACTTGAACAGCAAGGGTACGAAGTTGTAGGTATTGCCGATACGGCCAAAGAAGCTATTCGTCTGAGTGCAAAAAATAGCCCGGATTTGGTTTTGATGGATATTGTGATCAAAGGGGATCGGGATGGGATCGATACGGCACGTCAAATCTATGATTTATTTAAAATTCCAGTTGTTTTTTTAACGGCGTATGCCGATGAAAAAACACTCGCCAGAGCTAAAAAGTCTCATCCGCACGGATATATAGTAAAACCGTTTAACGTTACAACATTGCGCAGTAATATCGAAATGGCATTACATCGTCATGATGTCGATCAAGCTTTGGAAAAATGCTATTCGACAACACTCTCTAGCATAGGTGATGCGGTCATCTCTTTTGATCATGAGGGGAAAATCCGTTATATGAATGCGATGGCAGAAGCTCTCACCGGATATAAATCCAAAGAAGCGCTCAAGCGTAAAATTTCTACTATCATGCTGTTATCCAATCCTAATATGGATGAGGGCAAATTAATCGATCCAATTGATTTACTCGATCATGAGCAGTTTTTATCGTTGCCAAACGGCTTTGAAATACGGACAAAATTTGATCTTTACATCCCTGTCGCAATCAATATTATTCCGATCAATAATAAAGCCGAAGCAGAAGCAGGAATTGTTATCTTTTCGGATAAACGAGAGCATTTAGTACAAGAACGTCAGGCAAAAATGGCGGAAAAACTTTTTGATAATAGTGTTGAGGGGATTGTATTAACCGATAAAGAGCTTAATATTTTGCAGGTTAACAAAACCTTTACTGAAGTGACCGGTTATGATGCCAATGAGGTCATGGGACAAAACCCTTCTTTTTTACAATCCGGTCAGCATGATCGCGATTTTTACAATGATATGTGGTCGACACTCAAGCGCAGTGGAATGTGGCAGGGACAAATCTACAATAAACGCAAAAATGGTGAAATTTATGCTGAATGGCTGAGCATCTACGGCATAAAAAACAAAAACGGCGATCTTATCAATTATATCGGTCTCTTCAGTGATCTAACCGAAAAACATATGACTCAGGAACACATACATCGGCTCGCCCATTATGATGCGCTCACCGGATTGCCGAATCGTTTATTGTTTATGGAGCGCTTACGTCAAAGTATCATATCGGCACGTCGTAAAGATATGCCGATAGCCCTCTTTTTTATCGATTTGGATGGATTTAAAAAGATCAATGATACTTTAGGTCATGATGCAGGAGATCTCCTTCTGCAAGAAGTGGCTACCCGTTTGGGTAAATATATGCGGGAAAGCGATACGGTATCCAGACTGGGAGGGGATGAATTCACCGTTATTATCGAAGGTTACAATCAAATCAGCGATCTCATTACCGTGGTCAAAAAAATCCTAAAAGAGCTATCATCCCCAGTACAAATCGGAGAACGAAAAGTCTATGTAACTGCCAGTATCGGGATTAGTACGTATCCAACAGATGGAGATAATATTCAAGATTTGGTTAAAAATGCTGATACCGCGATGTATGCGGCAAAGGATAAAGGTAAAAATCGATACGAATTTTATGATTATGAAATGAATCGTAAAAATTTGGAGCGGTTAACATTAGAGTCATGCATCCATCGAGCGTATGAACAGCAACAATTTATGATTCATTATCAGCCTAAAATTGACATGAGAGATGGTAGTGTGTGCGGAGCTGAAGCACTGATACGGTGGAATCACTCTCAAGAGGTAGGGTATGTTCCCCCAGAACATTTTATCCCGTTGGCTGAAGAGACGGGGATGATCATCCCTATAGGCGAATGGCTAATCCGAAAAGTATGTGAAGATATGAATAGTTGGCGTGATCAAGGGCAACCGTTATTCCCGATGTCAATCAATTTGTCCGCAATACAATTTCGAGATAAAAATTTGATAAAAATCATAGATACCATTCTCCGACAGACAAACATTGATCCGAAATACATCGATATGGAACTGACCGAAGGGATGCTAATGGACGATGTCCAAACGTCTATTGCTATGATGAATCAATTGAAAGCGTTGGGGCTCTCACTCTCTATTGATGATTTTGGCACAGGGTATTCATCCCTTAAATATCTTAAACAGTTTCCGATCGATACGCTGAAAATTGATAAATCGTTTATTGATGGAGTTCCTAATGACTCTAGTGATTGTGCAATTGTAAAAACCGTCATCGAGTTAGCTCATAATTTAAATATGAGTCTTGTAGCGGAAGGGATTGAAAAGCCAGAGCAAGCTGATTTCTTAGTTGCAAATGGATGCGCAGTTGCTCAAGGCTTTTTATACTCTAAAGCAGTTGATGCAGAAAGATTTTTAATCTATTTAGAGGATGCTCCATATCAATGAATCTTAAATGGATCACCCTCTCCCTCGTGTTCCATAATAATAAGCCTCTTCATCATTATTAGACGGTTCAGGGATTTTGAGCTCACACGGTGCTGGAACTTCTACATTTGTAAATCCGGCAATGAGATCAAATTTCTCTTCCCCCAAACTCATGAGTTGACTCTCTAAAATACGTAGTTTATGTTTGAGCTTGTCCGAGAGGGTAATGATCTCTTCATAATAGCGTAGAGAGAGCTCGATTTCGTATTCGCTTGCTTTGCTCTTTGATCCTAATAAACCACTAATAAGGGTTTTCTTTTTTTGTCCATAATAGATAGGGTATATCTTCATGTATTTATCATGCAATGTTAGTAGTAATTCTTCGATCTCTTCGAGAACCATTCGAGAAGTTCCTAGACTAAAGAGCATCGCTTCATCGTAAAACCATTTTCCAAACTGGGAATCGGTTGGGCTGAGAGCAATGGCATCAGGAGATGTCTCAATACCCGAAACGAGAAGTTTAATCGCATTGACCCAGCGAATATGAGTTGTCCGCGCTTGATGGAGATTGTGGATCGATTTTTCTTTATTCGTCATAAACCATCCCTTTTTCATGGAAGTGTAACGGCTTGGAATAATTTTCGATCATGTTGATCGCTTATTTTTTAATCAAATGAATGAAAAAGGTGTTTATGAGACCCCTGCAAAACCTATTCCTACAAATTTGTCTTCAAAATGCCATTTTGTCGCTATGTTAAGTCAATTGTCGCAAAAAACCATAGAACACCCCTTGCATCAACCTAAGTGAAGTTCAAAAATAAGGGGATAACATGGCTGGAGCAGCTAGCTTGCGACAAATCGCGTTCTACGGAAAAGGTGGGATCGGTAAATCTACTACATCTCAAAATACATTGGCAGCAATGTCACACTATTTCGATAAAAATATTATGATCGTTGGATGTGATCCAAAAGCGGATTCAACTCGTTTGATTCTTCACGAGAAAGCACAAGATACTATTCTTTCTCTTGCAGCAGAATACGGCACTATCGAAGATGTTGAGATGGAACAAGCTCGTCTTTGGGGTAAAGGCTTATTTGATAAAGAAACTCCGGGTGGTTGGATCAACTGCACAGAGTCAGGCGGACCAGAGCCAGGAGTAGGTTGTGCAGGTCGCGGTGTTATTACAGCGATTAACTTCCTCGAAGAAGAGGGTGCTTACGATGAAGAGGGACTTGATTTCGTTTCTTATGACGTTCTTGGTGACGTTGTTTGCGGCGGATTTGCAATGCCGATTCGTGAAGGTAAAGCACAAGAAATTTACATCGTAATGTCAGGCGAAATGATGGCGATGTACGCGGCGAACAACATCTCTAAAGGGATTTTGAAATACGCAAACACTGGTGGAGTTCGTCTTGCCGGTCTTGTTTGTAACGCTCGTATGACAGATAAAGAGTACGATTTGGCACTTGAGCTTGCTCAACGCCTTGGAACACAATTGATCCACTTCGTACCACGTAACAATATCGTTCAGCATGCTGAACTTCGTCGTATGACGGTTGTTGAATACAGCCCATATTCTGACCAAGCTCGCGAATACAAAGAGCTTGCTCGTAAAATCGTTTACAACGATATGAAAATCATCCCTACTCCAATCAGTATGGATGAGCTTGAAGACTTGCTCCTTGCATTCGGTCTCGAAGACGAAGTTGATGAGTCACAAGTTGGTAAAGCTGCGCACGAAGCGTAATGCATTAGGTTCCTCTTTTGAGGAATCTTCTATGGCTGTCATGTAAATGACAAATAACATCTTGTTAATAATGAAAAGAAAACAACAGAAAAAGGAGATTAGATGTTTGTATTAGGTTTTCACTTCCCAGCTTCAATGGGGAATATCATTCCAGACGAATTAGTGGTAGAAAAATTGGCTGACGTAGATGTCAGTGACGTTAAAGAGATCAAACTTTTGATGGGTACTAAAGATAAAGATAAAGAGTGGTTGAGCTACACAAACAAAGATACATTTTTGTTTAAAGCTATGGTTCACTACTTCAAAGAAGAGAACCCTGATAAAGCACAAAAATACATGATCTACATGAACCGTTACCAAATGTCTGCTATCTCTAAACGTTTAGATGTAGCTGATGATGAGACAATGAAATTGTGTCATAACTTAGATTCGATGGAACAATTCCGTATCGAAGTCGCGTAAGGAAGGGGTGTATTATGGGTCCAGAAACACTAGAAGCTAAACAAAAAGCGGCCATTGAAGAGATCTTAAAAGCGTATCCTGAGAAAGCGGCGAAAAACCGTGAAAAACATCTCGGTGTCGGATCTCCAAATGATGAAAATCAAAAAACCTGCGGTGATGTCCGCTCAAATAAAAAAACCGTTCCGGGTGTTATGAGTCAACGTGGTTGTGCTTATGCAGGATCTAAAGGGGTTGTATGGGGTCCTGTCAAAGACATGATTCACATCTCTCACGGTCCTATCGGATGCGGTCAATACAGCCGTGCAGGTCGTCGTAACTATTACATCGGTGTAACCGGTGTCGATACATTCGTTACAATGAACTTCTGTTCGGATTTCCAAGAAAACAACATCGTTTTCGGTGGAGATAAAAAATTGGGTAAATGTATCGATGAAATCGAAGAACTTTTCCCACTTAATAACGGTATCACTGTACAATCAGAGTGTCCGATCGGTTTGATCGGGGATGATATCGGTGCGGTTGCAAAAACCAAAGCTAATGAGCTTAACAAAACAATCGTACCGGTTAACTGTGAAGGTTTCCGTGGGGTATCTCAATCATTGGGTCACCACATCGCAAATGACACGGTTCGCGACTATATCTTTGATGCAGAAGTTAATGTAAGAACGGATGATGTTGAAGTAACTGAATATGACGTTGCGATCATCGGTGACTATAACATCGGTGGTGATGCATGGTCAAGCCGTATCCTTTTGGAAGAGATGGGCCTTCGTGTTGTTGCACAATGGTCAGGAGATGCGACTCTTAAAGAGATGGCATTGACTCCTAAAGTGAAATTGAACTTGCTTCACTGCTACCGTTCAATGAACTACATCAGCCGTCACATGGAAAAAGAGTTCGGGATTCCTTGGATCGAGTATAACTTCTTCGGACCAAGTCAAACGATCAAATCTCTTCGCAAAATCGCTGCTTTCTTCGATGAAAGTATCCAAGCTAAATGTGAAGAAGTTATCGCTAAATATCAACCGATGATCGATGCGGTTATCGCAAAATACAAACCTCGTTTAGAGGGTAAAACGGTTATGTTGTTCGTCGGCGGTCTTCGTCCTCGTCACGTTATCGGTGCTTACGAAGATTTAGGTATGGAAGTAATCGGAACCGGTTATGAGTTCGCTCATGATGATGACTACAAACGTACCAAAGAAGAGATTTTCCGCTCGACTGTTATCTACGATGACGTCAACGAGTATGAGCTTGAAGCATTCGTTAAAAAACTTCAACCTGACCTTGTAGCTTCAGGGATCAAAGAGAAGTATGTATTCCAAAAAATGGGTCTCCCATATCGCCAAATGCACTCATGGGATTACAGCGGACCTTACCACGGGTACGACGGATTCGCGATTTTCGCACAAGATATGGATTTAGCAATTAATTCACCAGTATGGGCGCACTCAAAAGCACCATGGGAAAAGGAAGGTTGAGACGATGCAAGAAATAGAAAAAATCGTAAACGGGAAAGACCTGTTTAAACGCCCTGAGTACCAAGAAGTACTCGCAAACAAAAAACAATTCGAATCGTCTATGCTTGCAGTTAATCCTGCAAAAGTAGAAGAGATCGCTGAGTGGACAAAAACATGGGATTACCGTGAGAAAAACCTTGCTCGTGAAGCGATCACCGTTAACCCTGCAAAAGCATGTCAGCCTCTTGGGGCTGTTATGGTTGCACTCGGGTTTGAGGGTACTATGCCTTACGTTCACGGTTCTCATGGATGTGTTGCGTATTTCCGTTCATACTTTACCAAACACTTCAAAGAGCCGACTCCTTGTGTTTCGGATTCTATGACTGAAGATGCTGCGGTATTCGGTGGATTGGTGAACATGAAAGAGGGTCTTAAAAACTGTGCTGCAGTGTATAAACCTAAAATGATCGCGGTTTCTACCACATGTATGGCAGAGGTTATCGGGGACGACTTGATGGCATTTATCCTTGCGGCAAAAGAAGAAGACGGCGGAGAATATCTTCCGGCTGAATATCCGATCCCTTTTGCACACACACCTTCATTCGTAGGTAGCCATATCACTGGATATGACAACATGATGCACGGTATCATGTCTCAGCTCACTGAAGGAAACAAAGGCGAAACGAAACAACGTATCAACATCATTCCTGGTTTTGAAACGTACATCGGAAGCCTTCGTTCGGTTAAAAGCATTGTAGAAGCATTCGGAACAGACTATATCATGTTGGGTGACCACTCTGATCAATGGGATATGCCGGCTGGTAACTACGAAATGTTCCAAGGCGGAACAAAAATTGAAGACGCAAAAGATTGTATCAACTCAAGTGCAACCATCTCTCTTCAAAAATACGCAACGTCTAAAACCATGAAAATGGTCGAAAAACGTTGGAAACATGCTGGTGGATGTTCTAACCCAATCGGTCTTAAAGGTACCGATGAGTTCGTTATGAAACTCGCAGAGTTGACTGGAACTGAAGTTCCACAAAAACTCAAAACTGAGCGCGGCCGTCTTGTCGATGCTATGCAAGACAGCTATCCGTACATGCACGGTAAAAAATTCGCTATCTGGGGTGATCCTGACTTCCTAATCGGTGCAGTATCATTCCTCCTTGAGATGGGTGCAGAACCTACTCATGTTCTTTGCCACAATGCACCAAACGGCTGGGAAGCTGAGATGAGAGCAATGCTCGATACTTCTCCGGCTAAAGACAGCCTCCATGTATGGGCAGGTAAAGACTTGTGGGCAATGCGTTCACTCTTGTTCACTGAGCCGGTTGATTTCATGATCGGTAACAGCTATGGTAAAGAGTTGATGCGTGATACAGGAACTCCGTTGATTTACATCGGATTCCCGATCTTTGACCGTCATCACCTTCACCGTTACTCTATCAGCGGATACGATGGAGCCTTGAACCTTCTTACTTGGATCACGAACAAAGTTCTTGATCAATTGGATGAAGATACCAAAAACATCGCAACCACTGACTATTTCTTCGACCTCGTCCGCTAAGGACACCGCCTCCATCCGGGGGCAAACTTCATTGTTTCTCGTCATTTTTCCCCTTTCGGGGAATTTTTTTGGTTGAGTTTTTTACGAAAGATTCAGTCAAATAAACAGGATGATTTATGGCAGGCGTACACGATAAAATCAAAGCGGAATTGATGGTTGAAATTTATGCGAATATAGATCGTATTTACGATTCGATCGAGCAGCATTTTGATTTGGATGATAGCCGTCGAAGTAATGTCATCAAAAGTCTCAATACCCTCAAAGACGAACTCTATTTCGTCGTTCAGACAACTTCTTTATCTTAAATTTATTTATATAATATTCAATAAACTAATATAATCAGTATGTTTTTTGTCTAAAAAGTCCTATAATGTATTCTCGCTAAGGATGGAAGGAGTTTTGTGTGGCTCTGATGAATAATATGACAATCATAAAACGGATACTATTATGGTTGGGTGCAATGTCATTGGTATGGTTTCTTATCCTTGCCTTTATTGTGTTGCAAGTGAGAGAAACTGTTCGGCAAGAGGGTTTGAATCATCTGCAAAAAATTTTAAATCATAAAAGTGATGCTCTTGGTGCGTATGTAGTACAAAGATATGATGCCCTTGATAACCTAAATCAATTTTTCTCCTTTACATCACACTATCATCCTATCTTCGATAAAAAAATGTGGATGACTGATCAACTCTTTTCAAAGAATCTACAACAAAACTTAGCTGATATCAAAGAGAAAAGCGGTTTTTACGATATTTTTTTGATCACATTGAGCGGAGATATCATTTACACCTTTGAACGTGAAAAGGATCTGCATACCAACCTACTCAACGGTCCCTATAAAAATACACTGTTGGCGCATATTTTTCAGGATGCTTTGAAGCAGAAGAAACCTTATATTTCCAATTTTGATTATTACGAACCCAGTCACGAAGATGCCGCTTTTATTGCTAAACCTATTATAGTAGAGGGGAAAATTCTTGGTGTATTGGCGGCTCAAATTGACAATAAAGTAATCAATTCGGTCATTAATGATTATAGTGAATTGGGAAAAACAGGTAGGGTTGTTACCTCGGGTTTTTGTAATAGCAGGTCGATCAATGCGAAAACATCACGACATTGTGATATAAAAGAATGTGCTACCTGTAATTCATTTCAACTTGAAGCAATTAACAATGCCCTCAAAGGGAAATACGGCCAGCAATACACATCCGATAAATCCGGGCATGAGTTAGCGGTTGCCTGGGGATATCAAAAAGATTTGCGCTGGGGAATAGCGGTGCATATGGAAGAGAACGAATTATTGGAGTCCTGGTATCAATCAACAACCTCGCTAATAATTTTATTTTTTAGCGGTATTTTAGTGATCGGTTTTATGGTCATTATGGCATTTCGCTCTTTTTCCAGACCGATACATAAACTAACGCATTATGCGTATTTGGTTTCAAGCGGACATTATAACATTCAGATTGACGCCAAAGGATACGATCATGAATGGCAGGTATTGATACATGCATTCAAAAATATGGTTATCGAAATCAATCGGGAGATGGCTAAGCTTAATGAACAAAATATCCTTTTAAAGAATCAAAAAAATGAGATCGAAGAACTCAATCAGAATTTGGAATTCCGTATCAAGAAGAAATCCGAAAAACTTCAAGAATATATCAATATCATAGATCATTATGTGATCACATCCCAAACCGATAAAAATGGTATTATCCTCTATGTTTCGGATGCATTTTGTAAAATCAGTGGCTATAGCAGAGATGAATTAATCGGGCATAATCACCGTATCATACGCCATCCTGATATGCCGGATTCATTGTTTGAAGATCTCTGGACAACGATAACATCCGGAAAAACATGGCATGGTGAGATCAAAAATTTAAAGGCGGACGGCGGCTATTATTGGGTCGAAACAACAATCACGCCCAATATCGTGGACGGAGAAATAACCGGATATACGGCAGTTCGATACGATATCTCGGATAAAAAAATCATTGAAGAGCTGGCAATTACCGATCCGATGACCGGACTCTACAATCGCCGTTTTTACATTAAGACGATCAACGAAGAGATGAACCGCATCAAACGTCACGATTCATCACTCGCATTAATGATGATTGATGTTGATAATTTCAAGCTCTATAACGACACCTACGGTCATCAGGCAGGGGATGATGTTTTAACGCGAGTCTCCGATATCCTGAAATTTTACACTTCTCGCAGCGGTGAGTATGCGTTTCGCTTAGGAGGAGAGGAGTTTGGAATCATCGTTAGCGGCATGGATAGGGATGAATATATTGAACTTGCCAATCGTATTCGCAGTGCGATAGAGGTGTTGGCAATAGTACATGAGAAGAACAACGCTTCTCCTTATGTTACCATTTCAATCGGAATTGCCCTTTATCGTACGGGTTCACACGCCACGTGCGAAGATCTATACAGAGAAGCGGATATGCAGCTTTATCGGGCCAAAGAGCACGGTCGAAATCAAGTTGTCATCGGTGAGAAAAGTTAAATACCCTCTTCACTCTCAAACTCCATAAATGCTTCAGTAAGATCGGATGGCTTGATCGTTTCTTTTTCTAACTCTTTGAGCGCTTCAGCTTCCTCTACTTTGGCATGTTCTTCTTCGACATACTCAATAAAAGTTTCAATATCCTGATCCGGTTGATAAAACGGTGCGTAACCCAGCGCAATATCGACAAATTCGATCCCGCATCCGAAATCGATTAACTGTTGTTTTAAATCCATATAATTTCCTATAATTTATTGGGCGATATTATAAAGAAATATGCTTGATCTATCGAATGCTAATTGGCTTTTGGAAGTGATTTCGGTAGAATGGACGAATATATAGGTAGAAGGTTATGAATGCAAATACGAGTTTACTATGAAGATACCGACGTCGGCGGAGTTGTCTATCACTCCAATTATCTTAATTTTTGCGAACGGGCCCGAAGTCAGCTCTTTTTTGATGCGGGGCGTTCTCCGATATTGGAGGGGGGGCATTTTGTGGCGAAGCACATCGAAGCCGATTATCTCAAAAGTGCTAAGTTTGGAGAAATTTTAGAGGTAAAAACAACCCTCATACAGATAAAAAATGCTTCGTTTAGCTTATTGCAGCAGATTTTTCGTGAAGATGAAAAAATATTTGAAATGAAAATCGATTTGGTTTATATCAATTTCGCAGGGAATATGACGAAAATCCCTGCAGCGGAAAAAGCGTTTTTATCCGCTTTAGAGTAGGGGCTTGAGTTTGGGAGCCGCTTTTTCGATTGCTGCACCGATTTCATGATTTTCACGCATCATAGCAATATCCAGCGGAGTCATCCCCTCTTTGCTCATGGCATTTGCAGATGCACCTTTTTCAATCAGATACACAGCAATAGGCGTATGACCTTTCCATGCCGCGAGATGCAATGCTGTGGCACCTCCTGCATCTTGAGCATTAACATCGGCCCCTTTTTCGATCAGATACTTGACCGCCTCAGTATTCCCGACCCACACGGCATACATCAAAATGGTTTTATTATTATCCTCGCGCGCTGTGTTGGCATCGCTAAGGGTTTGGATACGTGAGTGAAATGTTTGGGTGTCGTTACGATCAAGCAGCCCAACCAGTTCTAGTATATCGGCTCCCTGAAGTGATAAAGCCATAAAAATGGAGAGAAAAAATGGATATTTCATTCTTATTTCTTGAACTGCTCGATGAACTCTTCGATATCGTCAAACAACGCTTGAAGATCCTCTTCATGCTCCACTTCATCGGCTAAAATTTGAGAGACCAAATCGTAGGTAATAATATCTTTTTCACGTGTAATGTCGAGGATGTTTGAGTAAACACCGATGGCACATTGCTCCCCTTTGATCGCTTGTTCCAGTACTTTACGTACATCAGATTCCGTGGGTGCATCGTAACCGCAATTGGTATTGGTTAACCACTCAGCAGGGTGCAGAGCAGGAGTTCCCCCGAGTTGAATAATACGATCGCATAGCATTGTGGCATGACGAAGTTCATCGGCGGCGTGCTGAGTGAGTTCGACGATAGCGGCGTCTTTCATCAACCCTTTCACCACTTTGGATTCGATAAAATATTGGTAGTATGCGAGCCATTCATCACAATATGCTTTATTCAGAAGTTCATACACGGTTTGTGCTTCAATCCCGCGCAGAAGTGAAATCCCTCTTTTCCCCATTAAATACCCCTTATTGATAGATAATCCAACTCTATCACTGCTTCTCTTAAAGGAAAATTATTCTCCGCTGTAACGGTTAAGTTCATCAGAGAGCAAAAGAGTTATGCCATTTACTTTTGACATAGTAATAACCCCTTCAGATTTCAGTTTTTTAAGCATTCGAGAGAGCGTTTCGGGGGTGATTCCGATCAAGCGAGCTATTTCAATCCCTTTGAGACGTTGAAAAATATTCGGGTCATCACGGACTAAACGTGCTACTTTTGCCAATGCATTCGGAGCGCTGTGCCGCTGCAGTGAGCTCTCTAATGCTCCGATTTTTTGTGTCAAAGATGAGATGAGTGCGATGCTCAAAGAGGGGTCGTTTTGGATCAGTTGCAAAAACGGGTCACGCGAAATTTTAAGAACAGTGGAGTTTTGAGTAGATTCACACGATGCCGGGTAGGGGATTTGTTTGAGAGTGGCAACTTCAGCGATCAGTGAGGGGGCGCGGAAACGGTGGATGAGCATCGTCTCATGGCTGGCGGATACTTTAAAAACATTAACTTCACCCTGGAGAAGAAAATGAAAATAATTGCTTTCATCTCCCTCATAAAAGACAATTTCACCTGCTGAGTAATGACGAAGAATACCGATTTGCTCGATTTTTTTCTGCTGATCAGGGGTTAAATGATTAAATAATCCAACGTTGTCGGAAAAAATCGTTTTATCGGGCGCTAAGGGGTTCAAAACCAAACTCTTTCGCACGCAGTAATTCGACAGGATAAATCACCTGAGCATTAATAAGACGCATAGTGTACTCCCTATGGGTGTGGGTGAGATCTGAAATCAAATAGTCGATACCGACACTGGTGGAGTATTGGATCCAATCGACGGTGATATCATTATTCATCAGGGCATTAGCCTCGTAAATTGTTGAGGGGAATTCGATCAAAGAGTTAGCAAGGATCATATTTTTACGGTCATTGTATTGGGTTAGAGTGAGGAGTGTGGGATCGATATTGATCTGCGTTGAGAGGATGTTTTTCTCTTTGACTCCGGTAAATGTCATATGTGCGGTTAGAAGAGCGCTTTTGACTACCGGAATATGGAGAATAATGCTCGCTTTATTAAATTTCGATGGCTTTGAGAGATGAGAGATAATGTTGTCTCCCCTCAAATCTACCGGATAGCTCGAAACCCTCTTCTTTTCACTTTTATGGGCAAAAAATACCTCTTCTGTAGTAGCTTTTAGCTGGGTTCCGACCGATGAACTGTCATAAAAAATGGCGATTGAATCACCCATATACGGGAGCAGCGCTTCGATTTGGGCAACATAATCGATCCCTCCGAACGTAAAATTCTCAGGTGCATCGGGGAGGTCGCGTTTGTGGACGGTGGGGATAAAGACGGGGAGATTGGTATTGAGAGTAATCATCTCTTTGGCTCCCATTGCGGTGAGAGGGGCGAGTATCGCATCCATCCCATCATGACGTACTTCTTCCAAGACGCGAGAGAGTGAGGCGGCAGATTCATCCGGCATATCGTAGCGTTTAAGTTCAAAATGATCACTGCGTCGGCTTAAAAGGGTGGCAAGTGAGACATTATAAAGGGTCTGAGAGTATTTTCCAATAACTTTGGGTGAAGAGATAACGGCAATTTTAATGGTTGAATCTACTGGGGTAACATTACGTGAAAGGGGCGATGTGTCAGAGGATTTTCGAATCGTCATATTTTGGGCATAAGTCAAGAAAAAAAGGATCGATGCAATAAAAAAGATACGGATGAAAATCATAATAACTGAGCCTTGATGGTTTGTAAATCACGCATGGTCTCTTTTTTGAGTGATGGATTCCGAACGAGATAGAGGGGATGGTACATCGGTATCAACAGCGCATCTCCAAAAGGGATCACTTCTCCGCGAACGCGCTCAAAATCTCCATTGTCACCGGTCAGGATTTGGTACGCATCGGGTCCGAGTGTGACGAGTATGCGAGGTTTTATGAGTGAGATTTGTTTGGACAAAAAGGGAGTACAGCTGTTGCATTCACTGGATGATGGATTTTGAAAACCAAAGGGTTTGCATTTAACAGCATGGGTCAAATAAACCTCTTCAATGGTGAGATTGATCACTTTTTCGATCATATCACGCAGCATCACCCCTGATCTTCCGATGTAATATCCTGCGGCTTCATCTTCTGCGGCAGAGACATAGGCATCGATAAACATCAACGGTGCTTTGGGATCACCGCAGCCGATCATGCTTTGGCGACGTGATTTACTCAGATCGCACAGATAACATTGTGCAATGCTTTGAGCCAAGGTGCTTATCGAATCGGGCAAGGTACTCGAAGTGGTTTGAATATTGGGTGTAATCGGATCGACATAGGTGTAGCCCAGTGATTTTAAACGGTAAAGATTTTCGAGCAGTGCGAGATTTTGAAAAGAGTCCACGGGTTTCACTTCTATGAATTTGAGAGAGTATAAAGAAGATGGGGTTAAAAGGAGATAAATAGAATGAATAAACTTAAGGTGATGAGATGATTTCTTCGGGTTTACCGGTATAGTATCCTTGGGAATAATCAATCCCAAGCTCTTTGACTACGGTATAAATCGCTTCAGAACTTACAAATTCAGCAATGGTTTTGGCCCCGATTTTGTGGGCAAAATTAACGATAGTTTCGACAACAATATGGTGCCTCGGATTATCCGTAATCCCTTGGATAAGAGAACCGTCGATTTTGATGTAATCAACATTAAGCTTGAGAATATTTTCAAAGTTGGAGTATCCGGTCCCAAAATCATCAATCGCTATTTTTGCCCCTAATGCTTTTACGGTGGTAATAAATTCGACTACTTCTTCATAGTTTTCGATCCCTTCGGATTCGAGAATTTCAAAAACGATTCGTGATGCCGTTTTGGTTTTTGTAATCGTATGGATAATTTCGTTGACGATGTGAGGATTTCGAATATCGCTATCGGAGAGATTAATGGAAAACTCTTCATTTCGGTTTGCAAAAAGAGCACAGGCTTGATTGACAACTTCTATGGTAATTTGAGGATAGAGTTTCGTTTTTTTGGCAATAGACAAAAATCTTGCAGGAAATATCATATTGTTATCCGTGTCCGCCATACGGACCAATGTTTCGTATTTATTAATCTCTCCGGTGATGAGATTTACGATCGGTTGATAATGGCAAATGATCCGTTTTTGCGCCAGAGCAATACGGATCATGGCGCTCATTCTCATATTGGAACGATAGGTCTCTTCAATATTTTCATGTTCGGCATAAAGTGCAATGGATGTTTTCTCTTTTTTCGCTCCGTTTAAAGCAATATCGGCACGTGTCAACAGTTTGCTGTGACCGATCGCAGCACCGACGGTCATCCGGATGTTAATCGTTTCATTTCGGACTAAAAAGATCTTTTCATCCAATAACGACATTAACGCCTTAATCCGATTCCGTAGATCATGCCACGTAAAGTTTTCATACAACAAAATGGCGAATTCATCACCGCTGATGCGGTACGGGAAGAAATTCATTTTACTAAACCAGTGTCCAACCTGATTCAAAATATTGTCGCCCGTTTCGATCCCGTAAAAATCATTGATCTCTTTAAAGTCGTCGATATTAAATATGACACAAACCGACGGGTTTCTTTGACCCATATCGGCAACGATTTTTTGGCGATTCGGCAATCCGGTCAACTGATCGTAGTAGGCCAGTTTCAGTGATTGTTCTTGGCTCTCTCGTAATGCGGATAAATCGGTAAAAATGGCGAGATAATTTTGGATTTTTTTATTTTCATCCATGATGGCGCTTATACTCACCCATGCCGGAAAAATATCTCCATTTTTACGCCTGTTCCAAATTTCACTGCTCCAATGCTTTTCTCGCAATAAGGTATTCCACATTTGATCGTAAAAAGAGCTATCGTGTTTGGGAGAGGAGAGAAAATGGGTATTTTTCCCGATCACTTCTTTTTCGTCATACCCAAATGTGTTGACAAAAGCGTTATTTACTTTGATAATATTGTTGTATCGATCGGTGACAATCATACTGTCTGAGGCATTTTTCATGGCCATTGCAAGGATCTCAAATTCTCGCTTATTCTCATGTGCATGGATGTCATTCAATCTTTTATGCGATTTAGAAATGGACATTATATTCACACACAGCCTTTTAAGAATTCAAAAAATGATGAAAAGCATATTGTCTTACTAAATAATTTTAATTTTAAAATGTATTTATTTGATCAATAATTGTTCTATTTTTGGATAAATTTATTGCTTATATTATCTCGATAAGATTTAAAATTAAGTAATAGCAAAGGTTATATGGAAAAAAAATTTAAAAATCATGCTAAAATCCGACCGATACGTTCAATTATTTTCCAAAGGCTGAGTGTGGGTAGCAATCTACTTTATTCGATAGAATCTTTTCCTCCATTACCCGAATCAATTAACAAACTCAATGAACTTTGTATGGCAGATGAGATAGATTTAAAAGCGGTCATTCGTGTTATAGAGTCCGATCCGATGCTCTATACGGATATTTTACGCTTTTCCAATGTACCCTATCATGGATTTCGTTATCCGATTACGTCAATCTCTCAGGCAATTGCACTTTTTGGTATTGCGGCGGTTCGTGGAATGGCACTTACAGCGGCGTTAAGAGCCCATCCTTTTACCGATGTAGCCCCGTATGGGATTGATGTACACCAATGGTTTCGAGTGATGGAACAACAACAACGATTTTTGGATATTTGGCTTGGTAAAAAACACCGTGCCATTCTCCAGTCCTTGGGCGGATTAACCTTTATTCTCGAAATAGGGCGCTTGGTTACCTCTTATGTGCTTATGTTTACTCATCAATCGTACAGCTTTAGTGAAAATGAACCGGAAAAACTGAGTATTGAAGAAAAAAATATTTTGGGACGTTCCAGTGATGAGTTGGCGGCTCAATTGTTTGAATTTTGGAATTTTGAGAAGATATTTGTCAACTCATTGTGCTATTCACTTAGTCCTGATGATGGGCTTGAACCAAAAACGTGTGCGGCTTTGAAGTGTGCCCGAACGCTCTTCACGCTCAAAGGGATTACCCCGTTCGAAGAGGTTGAAGCGGTTTTAGTCAAATACGATTTTTCTGTGAGTGATGCGAGAATAGCGTATGAAATTTTATTGGCTGTTGAAGAATAAAGCGAAAGTGAGAGGTTAAAGCCCCCTAACTCAGGGCTTTAAGAAGAGTTACGAACAGTGCCCGCCGCCGCAGCAAGTGGAAGCTTCTTGAACTTCGACTTCTACCGGTGTTGATTCCCAAACGCCGTGTTTAGTACAGTAACCGTGCGCTACCAGAGTCAATTTTTTACCCATTGGAACGATGTTGAAGGTTACTTCCGCATGATTTTTTTCATTTCCGAGTGTTCCCGGGACAAAATCAGCACGTGCAAGCAATGTTTCTCCATTGTAAAGCGCGATGTTGGCGATAAAGTGATCGAAATCATCCGGGTGAGAATATTCGTTCCCCATTTTTACCGTAACGGCAAATTTTTCCCCTTTTTTAGCATTCTCGGCACAGTGGATAAACGGAGAATGACGATCGATATAATCTTTTTTCGCTTCACGATCTACAGTGCTGATATCTACGTAACGATTGATGGTTGGCATCTTTGTTCCTTGTTGAATTTAATATGAGGGGGGTATTGTACTCACCCAAACTTTTAACTTCTTCTAAATAGGATACTTTATCTCTGAATTAATTTTTTCCAAAGCAACAGCCATTTTTAACCATCAAAGGGGTAAAATCGGGCTTTAAAAATGATTGATGGATAAGTGATATGTTAAAACCTCTTTTGATTGAAATCGGTGTTGAAGAACTCCCGGCGGTCCCCTTGCTCAAAGAACTGAGTGAGATCGAGAAAAAATGGTTAGCCGTACTGGAGAAAAATGCTCTCGCGGGAGAGTTTGAGTTTTATTATACGCCGCGCCGTTTGGTTTTGTGGCACCGTGAATTTAAAACACATCAAGATGACCGTGTCGAAGAGTTTTACGGAGCGCCTGTTGAAATGGCAATCAAAGACGGAGCTCCGACTCCGGCGGCTTTGGGATTTGCGAAAAAATGCGGGGTAGAGTTCGATCAACTTATGCGTGCTGAAAAAGGGGGTAAAGAGGTCCTTTATTTCAGTCGAAGCGTTGCTGGACGCTCCAGCAGTGAAATTCTCGGAGAGATGATTGAACAATGGATTAAAAGTCTCAACTTCGGTAAATCGATGCGTTGGGGCAGTAACCACGAGAGTTTTATCCGTCCTATCCGCTGGATTAATGCCACTTTGGGTGAAGATCTTGTAGAGGTAGAGCTATTTGGTGTACGATCATCTTTGGAAACGTATGTCCATCGTATCAGTCATTTCGAAGCGAAAGCGGTAAACTCAATCCATCACTATTTTGATTTGCTCAAAGAGGGATCGGTGAATCTTTATCCGCAAAGCCGCCGCGAATCGATCTTGGCAAATTTTGCTGCGCTCGAATCTGAGCACGGTATCACCATTGAAGTTGATGTCGATCTTTTGGATGAAGTTGTTGCGATCACCGAGCATCCTACTCCATTACTCGGAAGCTTTGATGAGAGTTTCCTCGAATTGCCTCCCGAAGTTATCATCACCTCGATGAAAGAACATCAGCGTTATTTTCCGGTCTTTAAAGAGGGCAAACTTATCAACGCATTTGTCGTCGTATCGAATGCGCTGACCGATGATTTTACCCACGTAATCGAAGGAAATCAGCGCGTTCTCCGCCCACGCCTCTCTGATGCCCTCTTTTTCTACCGCAACGACCTCAAAAAAGGGCTTAGCACCGCAGGGTTGGAAAAAGTCGTATTTATGAACGGTTTAGGGACATTGGCAGAGAAAATCACTCGTGAAAAAGTGGTCGCATCGACTATTGCAAATTTAATATATGATAATATTAATCCTGACCACTTAGAGCGTGCAATGGAGTTGGCAAAAGCCGATTTGATGTCCGAAATGGTCTATGAATTTACTGAACTTCAGGGACTTATGGGGTATTACTACGCCCTTGCCCTCGGTGAGGATGCTGAAGTCGCAACAGCGATTAAAGAGCAATATCTCCCAAGCGGTGAAGAGAGTGCACTGCCGAGCACGATGCTCAGCGCGATTGTCGCAATGTCGATGAAAGTCGATACCCTCATCGGTATGTTCAGTATTGGTGAGATTCCGACCGGTTCACGCGATCCGTTCGCTCTTCGCCGTGCGGTGAACGGGATTATCAAAATCGCCGTAGCACACCAAATCCCTCTCAATTTCTCTACATTGATCGATCAGCTTGCATCGATCTATCCGCAAGGCAAAGAGTACAAAAAGAACGTTGAGACCTTTGTAATCGAACGACTTGCGGGAGCGTATATCGGGGTTAATCCATCAATCATCCAATCCGTTGTTGCCAAAGATGCTCATGTCGAACTTGATCTCCTGGAGATCGACCGTAAGATTCGAGCCGTTGCTTCCATCGCATCTTCAGACACATTTATTGAAGCGTTCTCCACGTTTAAACGGGTCAGTAACATCCTCAAAGACGAAGCAATGGATAAAGGTTTCAGCGTTAACGAATCGTTGTTTGAAAACGATGCGGAACGCAATCTCTTCACGTTGGCTAAAGCCGTTATAGAATCAGAGTATGAAACCCTCGAAGAGCGTTTGGATGCGTTGTTCGCTCTCAAAGCGCCGCTCGATACCTTCTTCGACAACGTTATGGTCAATGCCGAAGATTTAAACGTCCGTGCCAATCGAAAAGCCCTTGTCGGAATGATTTACGCTGAGCTTTACGCAATTGCCGACATCAAAAATATCACCTTATAAAGAGATCTCTTTGTTCCCAATCTAATGATTGGGAGCCAAAAAATATCTTTATGATTGTATTGAGACTATTTTTTATTATTATTTTTGAAAAGAAATAGTAGAGGAAAAAATAAAAATGGTTTCAAATAATCATCAAAATCCTACTCTTCAGGATGAAAATATTGAAGAGTTAAATCTTGAACTGTTAAATATTCTCTCTGAATTGAGCAGTATTGTATCGATGGAAGAACAATATCGTTTGGCGGGTATGAAAATGAAAAATACATCCGCATTAGTGGATCTTATGGAACGGATGAATACGCTGCAGATGAAAATTAATGAAAGAATTTAGCCGTTTTCAATGATGTTTTAATGCAACAGTTTTTCTACGTCGGATAAATCATTTTTCAAATCCATTGGATTTTTAATCGGCAATTGAATAGTAAAACATGCTCCATGAATCGTATTGTTAACGGTTAATTTTCCATTGCAATGCTGCTCGACTATTGTTTTGGACATATATAGACCGATGCCTGTTCCATCTTTATCAAATTTTGTACTGAAATAAGGGTCAAAAATTTTATCAATCAGTTCCGTGGGGATTCCTCCTCCATTGTCTTCAATTGCTAGAGAGGCCTGTCCATTTTGAGAGGATATTCGAATCCAAATTTTTGGGTGTAGGATAGAATTTTCGATCAAAACATCTTCTGCATTTTTAAAAATATTGAGGATTACCTGTGTTATTTCACGAGGGTAGGTCATAAAAAAATGATCTTCGCCGTAAGAAACGTCCACCTGTATGTTCTTAGCTATCAACATTGGCTGTATGATCTCAAGACTACCATTAATCAATTCTTTCCAACTCGATAATTGTTTGGTTTTATCTTCTTTGAAAAAGTTTCTAAAATCATTGATCGTATCCGATAAATCTATTGCAAGGTCACTGATTAGGTTCAATTTTTCCGCGAAGTGCTCCTGGTCGTATTGACCCAGCATCGTTTGCAGATTCAAGGTTCCTGAAATCGCAGCAATGGATGCGAGAGGCTGTCGCCACTGATGGGCAATCATCGAAATCATCGCACCCATTGCCGCGTGACGTGATTGCATCATAAGCATATGATCTTTGTTCTTGAGCTCTGTGATGTCCATTGCAGAAGATATGACTGTTTTCTTCCCATTAAGTATTCCAAAGGGTGCTGTACTGAATTGCCAGGTCACTTTTTCACCGGATTTACTGTAAAACGAGAATTCGCCTTCATCTACTTTTTGCGTTATTTTGTATAGGCTTCGGATATATTCTTTTATCCCTTCTTGCTGCTCTTTATAAACTTTATCAACCCATATGTCAACCGTAGGAGTTTCTTCATGCGTGTAGCCGCAAATATCACTCCATGCCCGATTTATTTTTACGATTGTACCGTCTTCTGAATGGACGATAATCGGATTGGGTGCTGAATTGATCATGTTTTCGAGTTCAGTATTGAGATTTCTGATTTCTACCGTCATTTTGTGTGCCAACATTCGAGCATGCTCGGCAGTTTTTGAAAAAGAGAAAATACTCAATACTATCAAAAAAAATATCGCTAAAGAGGCTAATATGATCAGCAAAGAGGGCTCCTTGTCACTATTTTTATCAAAGGAGGGAAGTCACTCAAAACATCAAGATTGGAGGAGCGAAAAAGGAGTTTTTTAAAGAATTTTAAATTCACGTATAAGCTCCATCTGCCGTTTGGCAATATAATCGAGTAATTTGTCGTGGTAGGTGGATGAAAGCTCAAAAAGAAAGACAACATGAAAACTTCGGTAGAAATTATCAATCCGATACACTGTACCGGAGAGTGTTAAGTTTAACGGCTGTTTATCCGTTTCGAGAACAATGACGATTTTGGAAATTTCACCGACGGAGAGTGATGCAGGAAGCGCGTCCATCTCGATTTTGACGGAACAAATGGAAATATCCAGAATACGAATATTTCCAAAAAATTTGATTTCATTTTGGAACAACGTAACACTGTGACGTTCAGGGTCAGGTTCAAGCCGTATATTGGCTCGTTGATTAGCGCTTTCTTGAACAAAATGCATTTCAGAAAACGTTACAGTCTGCTGATCAAAGTCAATTGAATTGGCTGCGTTGCATAAAACACTGAATGGAAAAAGCTCAGAAGAAATGATGATATTTTTAGCCAGTTTAATAGCTTTTAGCTGTGAATGGGATGTTTTAAGGACCACTTTTTGATCATCCATAGAGACCAAAACCGCATTGTTTACAATGGTCAATCCACGATAAAAATTATGAAGTTTGACTTCAGAAGCGTTTTCTTTAACCACGTGCAAAAGCTTTCTTACGGCAGTACAATCATGAAGTTTTTGATCATGTTTAGTTGCATTCCCATCAAAAATCATCATTAAATTCAAATCGGTTATATCATCAAAAGAGAGAATGACTAAGTTTTGCTTTTCCGGTATTACCCTCAGTTTCATAATCAAATGTCGGGCTTCCTTATGATGATTATGGACTTTTGTATGGAAAAGTTTCCCGGGATTTTCCAGTGCAATTTCAAACCACCCGGATTCTGCAGTCGGATACAAAAAACCTTGGTGTTCCAAAAGTAATTCACCCACTCCCTTATGTATGTCAACAAACTCATTCAGTGTTTTAACTCCAAAAAAGTCAAGAAACTGTCGATTGACGACTATGGGTTCTGTGCCGTTTAGCATCATAAGCAGGTTGTTTTGATAGTTGAAAATATCGGTAAGCTGATTTTCGAAAATCCGTTTATTACGTTCTTTATTAATGGATAATACAGCTTCATGCAGTGTGGTGATTAATAAAGGGACTTTGGTAGGTTTCGAGAGATATTTAAAAGCCCCTATATCGATTGCTTCATGCAAATATTCTTTATCGTCAAAAGCGGAGAGGAAGATAATCCGGACATCATTATTGTCTTGTTTGATTTTCTTGGATAAATCTAATCCGCTTAATCCCGGCATTTTAATATCGGTCAATACGATATCAGGAGTGTGCTTATAATAGAAATCCAGTCCAATCTCGCCATTTTCGGCATACAAAAGATGAGGAAAAATTTTTGACAATAATCCTACGATACTTTCTCGCAATCCTTTGTTGTCTTCGATGTAGAGGATATTGATATCCTGTCCAAGTGCCGTTAATTGTTTGACAATATCATTCATCGTAATTTTTTATCCGTTTTACTTGATTAGGTTAATGTCCATTTTATAGTTATAAAGTCATAAAAAAATCTCAAGAAAAAAATTTACGTATGTATGCACCCTGAAATGCGTGGAGATAGTGTAGTCGTTATGATTGTTTTATGACTTTATTTTTTTATAATAAGTTTTATATGAGAATGAGGGTAAGGATATTTTTGTGGGATGGTTTAACGATGGTTCGGGTTACTTTATGATAACACAATTGTTTTTTGAGATGCCATGCTGAAGCGGATGATTGCGCATACTTTACTCCCTTCGGATTTGATACACAGCCGGTTCATTACGATTATAGGATTTATCTTATCGGTTATTGTCGCTGCAGGGGTTTGGTATACGACGGATCTATTTTTGTACAAGAATGCACAAGATCTTTTTGAACATTATGTCCATGATAATAGTGACGCTATAGATAGACGGATGCATCGATATGAAAATGCATTGCGCAGCGGTGTCGGATTCATGCAGGGGAGCAGTTATGTCTCGCGTGAGGAATGGCGGCAGTTTGTTCAGACCCTTGATCCTGAAAAATATTATAGTGGAATGCAGGGGATAGGCTTCTCGATGATGCTCACTCCTGAACAGGTCGGTCCGATAGAGGAGAAAATGAGAGATGAGGGGTACTCTTCATTTCTCCTCAGACCGGAAGGCAAACGGGATCGCTACAGTGCGATTCTCTACCTTGAACCCCTTGATATACGCAATCAGGCTGCCATCGGATACGATATGTACTCTGAACCTACCCGCCGTGAAGCGATGCAGAGAGCGGCAGATACGGGTTCAGTAGCGGTTTCTGGAAAAGTAAAGCTGGTTCAGGAAATTGATAAAAAGGTACAGGCAGGATGTCTGATGTATCTACCGTTTTATAAAACCGGAGAGAAGAGTGATACGGTGGAAGAACGACGTCGTGCGTTGATCGGATTTGTTTACAGTCCCTTTCGGATGAACGATTTGATGGAGGCGCTTGGAGAACATGACGAATCGATTCAACTAGAGATATATGACGGTCCACGGCGCTCGGCAGATCATTTGCTCTACCGCACAAAATCGATCGGTTATCTATCGGAACATACTGCCCATAAAACCATTAATATTGGCGGAAGAATATGGCACCTTTATTATTCCAGTACACGGCAGTTCGATCGATCGATGGATACTTTTTACCCTATTTTTGCTGCTATGGTAGGATTAGGGCTCTATTTTATTTTGCTTTACACCATTGTGGAACTGTTGCGAAGCCGAAGGATGCTTCAGAGAAATACGGTTGAACTTGAATTGAGCCGTTCATGGTTTCAAAAGATGTTAGAATCTTCCGTTGACGGTATCCACATCCTCGACACGGATGGTAATCTGATCGAATGCAGCCCGTCATTTCTTCAGATGCTCGGTTATGACGAACATGATGTGCACGGGTTGAGTGTATACGATTGGGAAGCTAAATTGTCGCATGAAGAGATTCGGAACGCGTTGAAGGCCGTGTCAGCTATTCCAATGAGCTTTGAAACGGAATTCCGGCGCAAAGACGGAAGTCTGTTTGACGTTGAAATTACGGCACGACGTATCGATGCAGACGGTGTAGCGTATCTGTATGCTTCATCGAGGGAAATAACCGAACGGAAAAAAATTGAGAGAGCCCTTGTATCGGAAAAAGAGTCGGCACAAAATTATCTGGATATCGTTGATGTTATGATTTTGGTGATTGATACCGATTTTACGATCAAACTTATTAATCGCCGTGGGTGTGAAATTTTAGGTTATTCTGCATCTGATGTGGTTGGTAAAAACTTTGTTGAATTGTTTATCCCTGAACGGATACGTAGAGAGTTGTTTGAAGTGGCAGCGGCCGTGATAGATCA
>Ga0156221_1092_pt1 | contig 33544 bp, 38 predicted proteins | sample RifCSPlowO2_12_FD_107869 | JGI IMG/M metagenome (GOLD analysis project Ga0156221, IMG submission 107869) | Sulfuricurvum sp. RIFCSPLOWO2_12_FULL_43_24
GTGTTGGTTCATTGTCTTTCATTAGGTTCTCCTCTAATATAGTGATAAGAATCGTAACAATATTAACCTACAAACGGTTAATGAATAACCGCTAAAATAATGCTTTAAGGTTATTGATTTTTATATCAATTTTGAGTTATTTCGGTCACAATCGATATTTTTTCAATTTTCTGTACTTTTAAACGATCCAAAATAAAAATAAAATCGTCAAAATAGGCTTTTTTGTCTCCCCGAATACTGACAGTATCATTTTCACTCAGCCCGGCGATCTTTTGAATGAGCGTCTCTTTGTTCACGATATCATGATTCCAATACAAAACGCCTTGATCATTAACACTGATCACGACTTCTTGTTTAGGTGTTTGGGTTGCACTTGCGGCTTTCGGGAGATCGAGTTTAATAGCACCCGATGCCACAAAAGTAGAAATCGTTAAAACAATCGCCAATAATACCAACACAACATCAATCAATGGAACAACATTAATACCCTCGGGACGTTTAAGCGCGCGCATCTTCGAATTTCCCCATCAAAAGATCGACTTTTCGCAAACATGCACTGTAGATCATCATAGAGGGAATCGCTACAAGGAGTCCCAATGCTGTCGCTTTGAGTGCCAGTGATAGTCCAATGATCACTGTGGAGGGTTCCATCCCCCCGCTTTGTCCGATTTCATAAAATACTACCATAATCCCCGCAACGGTCCCGAGAAGTCCGACATAGGGAGCGTTGGAACCGATCACGGAGATTGCGGTGAGGTTTTTGGTAAGTTCCGCTTCCGCTTGATTTTTAGTCATGTAATGGTCTAGATTAACGCTGCGGTAATAAAAAAACCTCTCAACACCATACGCCAGTGCGATCACGCTCATCATTCCCAAAATTCCCAAAGTCGCATAATCGACGACCAATTTTAATTCTTCCATGACACTTCCTACGCTTTTAATTTAAATGAAATGGGTAAAACGACCCGTGATTCTACCTGAGGCTTCGGAAGCGATTCACCCCCCAGCGTCGCTACCGCTTTAAGTGCCGCTTCATCAAGCAGCGGGAAACCTGAACTTTTAGAGATGAAATGATTTTGAAGTTTTCCGTTGGTTCCGATTACTATTGCGACCTCAACAATTCCTATATGGCCCATTCGACGGGCAATATTGGGATAGACAAGTTTTGATAGAACCGAATCGCGAATCATCCCGAAATTGGTTTTAACAAACTCTTTTTCGAGTTCTGCATCACTTTTAGCTGCTACAACATGTTTTGCTGCTTCTACCGGTTTCGGCGCAATCATCGATACAGATTCTACCCTTGCCAATACAGGCTGTTCTTTAACCACAGTTGGCGCTAATGCGGGAACGACAGCCGAAGAGGTTATGGAGGGTGTCAGTTGGGATAACTTCGGTTCGGTTCGGCTCGATGGCACTGTCTGTTGCACCGAAGGTTTGAAAGCTGCCACAGGTTTGGATACCGTCGTTTGAGGGGATGAAACAACGGATGGCATAGGGCTCTGGAGTGAATTATCCTGATGCGTCAGCGTAGAAAGTTCCAATTCAATACTCATCGGTATCTCGATAGGTTTAACTTCATCTACAGCCAAGAGTGCCAAGACTCCAGCCACGAGAGCGTGTAAAACAATCGAAACCAAATACCCTTTTTGGATATTTAGGCTTTGGTTGATGGTCGTTGTTTTTTCGAGTACCATAGGAACACTCCGCTAAAGATAAAAAATAAAAGGCTGATAGCCAAAATATCCTCCCAAATCCACATCCCTTTATCACCCAAAAGAGCTTTGCCCGTATGCAGATCAATATTAAGTTTTTTCAAGGTAACGGCATCACCATCATTACAGGCTTTACGCTCCGGGAGATTCACCTCTTCCCACTCTTGGGCTTCAGACTCATAACTCATCATCCCCTCTTTACTCACGGCGTAAAGGAGATCGTTCTGCGCCATAACATCCCAAATGTCAGCTTCGAGAATGGATTCGTAAGCTCCCTCATTTTCGATGAACACCCCTTTTTTGGTTCCGATGACGACCTGATCATTCCATAGAGTAATCGATCGGATGTCATCTTGGGCGAATTCCTCAACTTCTTGAGTCTTTCCCTCTTTTTGGATAATTAAACCATTTTTATATCCGTAATATTCCGCTCCGTTAGGAGCGACAAAATAAACGCGAAGCTCACCTTGCATCTTTTTTTTCTCTGACCAATAGCCCGGGAAATAACTGCTCGAGATAGCATATTCATCAAGTTTGAGCGCTTTTCCGTGCGCCAAAAAAATGGTCGTCAATCCAACGATCAAAAGCGGCAAAGCAAATGCCACCCCCAACCAAATATGCCATTGACGAAGCTCGCGTTTAAATTTATTCATTAGAATTTACCTTCCAGTCCAATAAAGAACATAACATTCGAATATTCTGTTTCTGTCGTCACTTTCGTAATATTTCCGGTTGTTGCTGAAAATTCGGTATCTTTCTTATCTTTTTCAACTTCAGTTATATTTTTCGCCGAAATTCTGAGATTCAGCTCTTTTGTCAACTTTTTAAGTGCATACACATCGACGATAGTACGGGCAGTTTCGGTTTTGAGTTTCGTTGCCGATTCATACACTTCAAATCCATCTAAATAGTTATAAGCAGCCCCGATAGTCAGCCCTAAGGGGGCAATTTTTTGATCAAACCCGAGGTTAAGTGCGTATTCCGGTACATCTTTGAGTTTACGCTCGATTCCATCACTTGCGGTAGTGATTTTCCCATTCATAAATGAAAGGTTTCCATACACGTTGAGTCCATCCATATATTTGGAAAGATCCATTTTGGCATCAAACTCAACACCATAAAGTTTTGCATCTCCCATATTCATCGGTTTTTTATAGTAAAATCCGTCATTCTCTTGAAGTGTCGTCGATTCGATTTTGTCTTTGATGTCCCGATAGTATCCGTTAACCGCTAACACGCCCGTATTCCCCGATAAATAGTATTCCAAACTCGTATCATACGAAATGGCTCTTTCGGGTTTGAGATCAGGGTTCCCCGTTTCATACGGGTTCAGTGACGTCCCCGTCGTACCTGATTTGATAAAATTAGTCAACTCATCAAACTTCGGACGTTTTGCTTTTTGAGCCACACTGGCGCGAAAATGAAGATCCTCTTGCATCCGCCACAAATAGTGGAGTGACGGGTTCCAAAAACGGTAATCACCCTCTTTTGAAACACCGTTGGAATCGAGCGACTTTTGGGTAAACTGTTCCATTCGAAGTCCCGGAGTAAGGACATGCGCATCACCGATATTCCATTCATCCATCACATACGCTTGGAGTGAATCTTCATCCATTTTGAGATTGTCAGCTATCCCTGTTTGAACGACGCCGTTCTTAGATTTATCGCTTTCAAAATCTTTTAACGAATATTCGATCCCCGATTTGATAAAGTTAGAGTCCCACAATACAAACGATGCGTCGGCTTTGATTTTATTTTCGGTCTCCGTAATTTTTTCATACTCCGTCGCGGCAGTATTAACAATATTGCCGTTACTCACCGTCGTTGTTCTGGTCAATGTCGATTTATCTTTTTCTTCACCGCCACGGTTGATCATTGCCGTAATACTGTATTTTTCACTTGGCGAAAATGTCGTCTCATATTTGAGCATGATACGCCCGTTGTCTCGATCTTTATCCTCTTGCTCGTCAGTATAGATCAGTTTGTCCAATACGCCAAGTGTTCCTGTATCTTCGGTATTGTCTTTGGTTTTATCCTTTTTTTCGGTTCCGGTAATAAAATAACCGCTCAATGTAAGACGGTTTTTATCATCGAAATCGTAGTTGATTTTCGGAATGATGCTCAACTCGGTATTTTCCCGTTTTTCTACTTCGTATTCGGTTTTAATCGAGGTCATGGCTCCTGTAGTCGCGTTATACCCAAGTTCAAGCTTGTCTTTAGGTTTAATCCACGGTCGATCTAGGGCATTGATACTAACAATGTAACTTAGTTTGTCGTATTTGTTTCCAAAGCTCAAATACGCTTCTTTACCGGAGGTGCCATCTTGATTCGCGTAGGTGGCACTCCAATTCCCTTTAGCTTTATTTGGGGCATCTTTGAGAACGATATTGATCGTTCCTGCCACTCCATCACTGTTATACTCCGCAGTCGTCTGACGAATAATCTCGATCCTCTCAATCATGTCGGCACTCAGACGGCTCACCTGCATCTGACGATCTTTTTTACCATCCGCAATCGGTTCACCGTCGATCAATATCTGAGTATACCCTTTATCGGCACCGCGAAACCGAATGTCTTCGACATACCCGGCAGGTCCGGTAAAGCCCATACCCGGCAGACGTTTGAGGACTTCTCCGATAGTCTGATCGTCGAAACGTTCAATTTCCTCTTTCGAGACAATAATTTTGGTCGTGGAACTGTTTTTTCTCCCCTCAATCGGGTCGTTCAAACGGGTTTCGTTTATCTCAACCTGTTCCAAAATATCATCATTGCCAGCACCAAACATCAATGAGCATGTCACAACACTCAATGCAATCGTTTTTTTCATCTTCATCCCTACTTTTCACTTTTACTTATGTATGGCTGGCTACAGGCAAGATGCTTTGGCTGGCTGATTAAATTATTTTTTTGCAGATAATTCTGCTAACTTTTTCAATTGTACCGGAGTCAAAATGGACTGAAATTCATTAAAAGCATCCAGTTTAAGATCAAGTGCCTCGCGTTTCATGGAGGTAATTTGATCTATCTTTTCTCTCACATCACTTTTTGTTTTTCCCTGCATAAGAGCCTTAATCACCTCTTTTTCAACTTTGGTGATTTTTATCATTTTCTCTTTGTGCGCTTTTTTCAATTTTGGCTCGATCTCTTTTTCAATCTTCGAAATTTGAGACCCATTTAACGACAATGGATTGTTTTTCGATTTCATAAACTTCATCGGGATTTCTATGAGATCATGTGATTTAAACGGCTTTGGCTTTTTATCATCGCCTGCCCATACTCCTGTTGTCAACAAAATACCTAAAAGTATTCCAAACACTTTTGACATACGTCCTCCTCATTAATGATAATTAATTTCATTATTAAAATAATAGCGGAAACGACACCAAAGTGTCAATAGTGATAAGCATTATTAAATAAATAAATGGTAAGTGATCAGCTTAATTTAAGAAAGCAAAGAAAGTATCGGGAGGAGCTTTACCAGCTCCCTTCTAGAGTAACGAGGAAATGGAAGCGGGAGTTTTCATGATCGATTTGAGTTTCACTCAGAACCCCAGAGCTATAACGTTTTGAGGTTGTAGTAATGCTCTCTTGGGTAATATTTTTGAGATTTAACCCTACTTTATAGGTGGAATCAAGCCGTTTGGATGCATAGAGGTCGAGTGCTCCGTGCCCCTCTTGGGATTCAGCGATGCCGCTAAGATCAATCGGATCATCGTATCCGCTCACATAACGATACGCAGCACCATACGTCAAGCGATACGCTTGCAGCCGATGATCGATTCCGATGTTATAGATATAATCATGTGTCCCTTTAATTGTCCGCTTGACTCCATCGGTAACGAGAGAGGAATTTTGAAAAGTTGCATTCGCGAATATACCTAAGCCGCTGACATACGATTCCAATGATTTTTTGAGTTCTAACTCCAAACTCCAAAGCTTCCCTTCACCCGCATTTCTTGGACGTTCGACATATCGACCCGACTCAAAGGTTGTCAGTTTTTCAATTTTATCGTTGATATCCCGATAAAAACCGCCGATACTCATAATCCCTTTATCCTCAAAGAAATGCTCATAACGGACTTCGTAACTGAGAGCGGATTCTTCTTTGAGATTCGGATTTCCGGTGACATCAGGGTGGTTAAGATCATTTTCATTGAGCGAGCTGTCTAGTGAGGAAGAGAGTTCATCAAGACGGGGAAGCTTTACCGTTTTGGCAACGCTTGCACGCAGATTATCATTCTCACTCAGTTTGTAAAGAGCATGAAAGGATGGAGCGAAATAGTCGATATCGATATTCTGATCGAACTGACGTACCGATCTCTCGAACCGAATCCCCGGAGTTAGCACTATTTTTTCATTCAATGCAATTTCATCTTGGATATACCATGATCCTTTATCCTCTTTCAAACGCTGATGCTCATCGGTATTAAGCGTTCCATTGGTGTATCCGATAACATCATCTTTTTGGTGGAGGCGCTTGATTTCGGCACCTGTTTTGATAAAGTGCTCATCCAAAGCGATCGAATAGCTCCCCTCAGATCCAAAAACTCGAAAGGATCCTTCATCATTCTGTTCATTGAGTGTTGTGGCATTATCGGTACGCGTGATTCCATCTGAAGTGTTTTGATGGTATTTGAGTTTCCACTCGATCAGTTCTGTTCCCGAGAGGTTGTGTATTCCTGAAAGTTTTGCCCAAAGCATCAAGGCATCCCCCGCATCGTGTTGAAGGAGCGTTTCATTAACACTTCCTACTCTATCTTCTACACTCTCTTTAACATAATCACTTCGATTCAAAGCTCCATCAAACATATATTTATCTTTGGACGATGGGGTGTAAATCAATTTGGTATTGAGGCTGAGGGAGCGGTAGCGTGACTCATTGTCATTATAGTCATCTCTCGTATCAGTATGAGTTGAAGAAGAATCATCCTGCGAATTATCCGAGAGCGTTGTATTAATAAGATAAGAAAGTTTCCCTTTTTTCCCCTCCTGCTGAGCAAACACAGAAACCATCGGTTCCCCTGCATACGCTCCGGCGGTGAGTTTGGCGATCGTTTTTCCCTCAGATGAGGGTTTTTTCAGAACGATATTAACAATCCCTCCCATTGATTCAGCACTGTATTCAGCCGAACCGTTGGTCATCACCTCCAAACGCTCAATCATATCGGGAGAGATGTGTTCGAGCGGATTTCCCCGCTTGGTAGATGAAACTTCCTCTCCGTCGATCATAACTTTCGTATACCCTTTGCCAGGCGATCCTTTTTTCCCTTTGCCCTCACTGATCGTCACACCCGGTGTCCGTTTGAGCATTTCTAAAGCATTCATATCACCGTATTGGGTTAATTCTTCGCCTTTGATGATACGTTTGGCTATCGAATTTTCTTTGCGCTCTTCGATCACGTTATAGGTCTCTTCGACTTCGATTTTATCGAGTTGAATGATCTCCTGTGCACAGGACAACGAGAGGGTACAGGTAAAAAGTATAAGGGGACGATAAAACAAAATATGCCTCGGGAATTCGGCGCAAAAGCACCGATTATTTGGTGAGAATCAGCTTATTGCCTTTGGTAATTCTCAAGGTATAGACTTCATTGCCGTGAACGATACGGATTGCATTATCGTTATTAAACAATGATTTAGACTCTATAACGATGCCATTATACTCAGATGAAGATGACGGTTCTATTACTCTATCTTCTTTTAACACGCTCGTCCGCTCCGTATAAGACGATGTATCGAAGCGTCAGACAAGCATTTTTGTTCTTTTTTGGTTTTCATTCAAAACTCCTTATTGAAATGAAGGGATAATTTGTTCCAACCACATCGTAATTCGGCCATCGGTCAATTTACTTTGGTTATCTTCATCAAGGGCTAGCCCAACAAATTTTCCATCTCGAAGTGCGGTTGATTCATCGAATTCATATCCTATGTTTTCCCACACACCGATAACCGTCGCACCATTTTTCGTAACAATATCATACACTGTTCCCATAGCATCTAGATAGTTATCCGAATATTCCTCTTGATCACCTAGACCGAAAAGCGCTACGCGCTTACCAGTCAAATCGAGTTTTGAAAACTTGTTTTCATAACTGTCCCAATCATCCTGAAGATCACCCTCACCCCATGTTGAGACACCAAAAATAAAATTATTGTATTCGCCGTAAAAATCGACACCGCATTCTTGTACATTATAGAGATCGACTTGATGATCACTCAACGTATTTTGAATAGAGACCGCAACTTTTTCGGTATTTCCGGTTGAGCTTCCGTAAACGAGAGCAATTTTAGACATGTTTTTCCTTTGTGCAGAATGTAAATGAATAGGGGATAATTTTGACCGGATTTTCATCGCTGTTTTTGATCAAAATATGACGGGTAAAATCATCCATTTTGGGGTAAACAAGATAATAAGCGTTGATCGATTCACGGCGCAGTTCATCAAATGCCGTATTGATATCTCCCTTGCGCAAATTCAATGAATCTGAATTCATCCGTTTCCATCGCGGATGCAAACGCGTCACCTGCCCTCCCGAAGAGATATGGATAAAACTCTCATCTCGCGTTACGATCGTCCCTTCTTGAGGCTTAATACGTTTAAAGACCGTTTGGGTAAACAACTCATCCAGATCAAGCATCATCTCAATTTTCCCATCCCGCATCATTAATGAAGCCAAAGCCGCTGAGGGATGAGTAAATCCGGGTGTTGAATACAAAATCCCTTTGTATCCCCCGGATGAGAGATAATCCCCTAACGGAGTATCGATACGCTGAAGAAATCGGTTAATCACTCCGCTCTCATGAATGAGAATCGTCACAATCGGTTGGGAAGTTTCAGGACGCAAACGATGCATCGGTAAAAAGGACATTACCTTATCTTGCAACAATGTATAGACATCCTCTTTCACCTTCGAACAACGAGAAAACTCAAAATGAGCCTCTTTTGGCAACACAGCATTAAGCATCGACAAAAACATCTTTCTCCGATTGCTCAAGGAATGAATATGGTAGCTGTGGGGCAGAATCTCTTTGACCCGACCGTCTTGTCGTACAAAACCGATCTTTCGCATGGCGTAGCTCCTATTTTTGATAACTGATATCATTTTATCAGAAATAGACTTCACTTGTCAATAGTAATAAGCATTATCATTATAAAGGATTGGCATGTCTATTTTGATTAATAGAGTTTGTTGCCAAGATTTGAACAATGGTATCAATGGTCATCAGATTATTTGACATTTCCTCCCCTATTTCGTTGAAAGATGAGCGCTCGCGAAAGAAAACAGGAGGTCGTACTTGAGGAGAATTCAATTGATGATTCGCTGACGCGAGCTAACTCTATGGAAGTGTAGCAAGAGAAGATTGTTCTGTCAATAGTGATAAGCATTATTATTTATAGAAGCGGATGGAAGTAATTTGTTCTCCGGGGCTTTACCCCGAAATTAAAGATATTACGCTCTTTGAGACATCTTTCCGATCTCTTTATCGACGAGATACAATCCGCGACCGTCCAGTCCGACAATATCCATCAAATCGAGGATTGAGCGGAACAAATGTTCCTCTTCATGCTGTTCAGAAACATACCATTGGAGAAAATTGAACGTCGAATAATCTTTCTCCGCCAAACACGCTTCTACTAAAGCGTTGATTTTAGAGGTAATGAATTTTTCATGCTCGAACGTTTTTTCAAACACATCATTAATCGATCCGAACTCATACGGAGGTTCTGCCAACGCACCGATGCGTGCCATTGCACCTGTTTCATTAACATAGGTGAAAAGTTTGCGCATGTGAGAGTGTTCATCATCACTGTGTGCTTCGAGAAATTTTGCCGAACCGGCGAGTTTTTGATGTCCACACCATGAACTCATTGCAAGATACAGATTGGCAGAGTAATCTTCGAGGGCGATTTGTTCGTTGAGAAGTTTGAGGATATTAGGCTTTAACATAAACAGCTCCTGAAATCAAGATTTGCTGGCTAATAGCTAATGCATTGGCTTGCGTAAAATAAGTATATCACAAAATATTTTACTTGCAACCACCGCTGCACGAAACACTACTGCATTTATTCTGACGGATCCCCTCCACCATTTGGGTGATCTGGCACTCACTGCATCCGCTCATTCCTTTTACACAAATAAAAGGGATATCGGACTTTTTTGCTTGACGTTTGAAGTGATCCATGGAGTTGTGTTTTAAAAAATCGGTCAACATGATGATCATATCGGTTTGCTGAGGAAGCTGTTTATGGGACGTTGAGTTGCGGCGACTGTCCCAGTGATGAGTTTTGGTTGCACCTAAAGAGAGCAAAAGAGATTGAAGTTTGGTGATTTTATCTCCACCGATAACCAGTACTGACATCAGAAAATCCTTTATTGATAACTTATATCAAAATTCTAGCTCCATTGTCCTTAAAGTTTTATGATATTGATAAGAGATATCAAATATCTCTTCACTTCTTTATCTTACATTTTGTGCTACTATTTACCATTACTATTAATTCAAGGAGTCATGATGCGTCAATATGAAACTTACCACTGTAATACGTGCGGCAACGAAGTCGAAGTCCAAAACGTCGGAGGGGGAACCCTCGTCTGCTGCGGCAATGAGATGGAGATGATAACTCTGAGTCTCACCGCAGTAAACCTGATGAAAGCGTTCGGCGGAGAGAGTATGGCACGCAACAAATACGAGTTGTTTGCCGATATCGCCCATGATGAGGGGTGGCATGCGGTAGAGCGCCATTTCCGTGAATCGGCGTTTAACGAGATGTACCATGCCCGTGCCCAGTATAAAGCATATCATAAACTCATACACGGCTGCGAAGTGGATGCAACGGCTGAAAATCTCGACAGCGCGATGGGTGGAGAGAACTACGAGCACACGGTCATGTATCCCGGATTTGCCGAAATCGCAACTGCTGAGGGGCATAAAGATTTAGCCCGTCTGTTTACTGCCATCGGCAAAGTCGAAGTGGAACACGAACGTGAATACGCTGCTCTTAAAGAAGCTCTCATCGCGGATGGATTCTTTGCCAGCGAAGAAGAGGAGATTTGGGTCTGTGAAGTGTGCGGACATATCCACCGAGGGAAAAAAGCACCGGCAGCATGTCCTCTGTGCAAAGTAGGACGCGAGTATTTTAAACGGGAACATATCCTCTAAATATTCCCCACTGTTTCCCCCCATCGGGGAAAGGAAATTATTATGAAAGAACTTTGCAAACTCAAAAAAGTCGATTTGACCTCATCAATCCAAAAAATCATCAAAATTACCAATAAGCCAAAATATATCTGTACTAAATGTGCCAGAGTTGCGAATGACAAAAAGTATTTGTGTGATCCGAAGAAGATGAAAGAAAAATAATGATTAGATAGCTATCTTCTCACTCTCTATATGCTCAAACAATTCAGCTCGGAGTTTTCTACGAGGAACCAAATCGACATCTCTTCCCAATACCGCTTTGATCTTCTCTTCGAGTTCGATAAATCGGAGCAAATCAGGAGTATCGGAAAAATCGACGAGTAAATCAACATCACTGGATATACTCTGTTCACCACGGGCAAATGAACCGAAAAGTGCAAGTGATGTAATGTGATAACTTTGCATTATTTCGGGTTTTAAAAGGGTGAGTTTTTCTAAAATTAGCTCTTTTTCATCCATGATGACTTCCCTTTCAAAATATTTGTCTTATTGTAGCATATACTTATTCTCCATTCTCAAATATCAAGTTTCTTATAAAAGTTATTTAAAGGATGAGATGTATACTATATGTTAGAATTTATGTAAATTTACTATTAATTTGGAGGTATTTGCTTGAATGATAAAAAGATTATTCCCCATAAGGAAACTGGTCAACCTATCGTCGCTACTATCAGCTCGGCAAGAATTGCAGAACGGAATATAGATGAATTAATAGGTTTATGTAAAGGTATGATTGCTGATGGTTCTATTGTCCAGGCAGAGGCAGATTTTTTACTTCATTGGATGGAAGCAAACCAAAGCGCGGCACATCAATGGCCGGCAAATATTTTATACTCACGCGTTAAGGAATATCTTGCCGATGGTGTTTTAGATGAAACAGAAAAAGAAGAACTTTTTACACTTTTAAAACAGATTACAGGCGGTGAAAATGTAGCCGATACGGTTCAAAGTATGGCATCTAATCTGCCACTACATGCCCCTCCACCTGATATTGAATTCGAAAACCGCATTTTTTGTCTTACTGGGACATTTACCGTAGGTTCACGTGACAATGTAACCAAACTTATCGAGAGTAAAGGGGGGAAATGTGTAAAAGCTCCTACCCAAAAAACGGACTATCTTATAATTGGTATTATCGGCAGTAGAGATTGGATACACTCAACACATGGCAGAAAAATTGAGATGGCTATGAAGTTGAGAGATACGGGTGAAGTTTCAATCCGTATTATTTCGGAAGAGCATTGGATTAAATTTATTTAAGGAAAAAAATGAAAGTAACAACAACTATAGAATATTATGAACATGGCGGTGCATTAGTAAATAGTGATAAAGTCGAGTTTATCCCATTTATTGGGCAAATCATTGAAAATCAAGTTATCAATGCACAGCAAAAGCTTGGGAAAAAGATACTCCTAGGGATGATTCTGTTATTGAAGCCGTAAATGCTTACTATAAGTAATTAAGCTTTTATAGAAGTGTATTTCTCTACTTTTGTGATTTTTTAGTTATTTACGCTAAAATTTTCTTCAAAATAGTTATGAAAATTGAGGAGATATTATAGTGGAAGTATTATTAATTGGTCTTAGTATAGGTTTTGTTTTTTTGATGATTGTAGGTGTCCTTGGGCTTATCCAGCCAAGTCTAGTAAAGCAACAAACTCGAACTAAAGTATTTCTCACTTATATTATTCCTGCTTTTGTAATTTTCATTGCAATTGGAATTATGGCACCCAAGAATACTCCCGCCAATATCGACAATCAGAATATACCACTTAGTGAGCGCTATGGTGATCCAAGTGCGAATACTCCCGCCAATATCGACAATCAGAATATACCTGATAGCATCGATTATAAAATTATTAGGGACGAAGAATCTGTACTTCATATTAAACGTGTTGTTGAAGTTCTTCTTCCAGAGCGTGTTGATGAGTCCACCCTGAAGGTTTTGGCTGAAAAAATTTATAAAGACGGATTTGAGCGAACCTTTATTGGATATAGAATTAATGGGGAAGATAAGGATGGAGCATATTGGGCAACTACGAACTACGATCCTGATCTAAAAATCACATTTATAGGTTTAAAAAAGGCGGCTCACAACGACTTAATAAAATCCGAACTCCAAGTTGATGGTGAGCTTATTGGTAAGTGGTTAGTAAACTACGGATTTGAGTACAAAACTGCCTTTTACAAAAAAGGCGATCAGGTTATGATAAAAACCGCATTTGATGACGGTAGTAGCGAAGATGTTAAGCTGTCAAGCAATGAAATCAACGGTCAAGTTCGCTACTACGATGAGGGTGGAAAAGAAAGAGGGGAATATTATATTATTGCTTCCAATGGTGATCTCCAATTTTGGAGTAAAAATGGAAATTATTATACTGCCCCAAAGGGATTTTAAAGAAAGTAATTATGTATTAAATCTTCACTTTTCTAAGATTAAATTACAAATAGAGAGCTGGATTCCCGATCAGGTCGGGAATGACGGAGTTATGTCATCCTAAACTTCACGTGCCCTTTAGGGTAGATTCAGTATCTCAGATTGCGGATCAAGTCCGCAATGACGGAGAGTATCAAGCACGGAATGACGAGAGTTACTTTTTAAACATCTCATAACGGTACTGTGTCATCGGGGTATCTTCACGGTTCCCCCACTCTTTCATCGACGCATCGTACAAGCGGACATTTTTATATCCGAGTACGCCACTGAGGACGAAATAGTTGAATGACGTCTCCAACCCTCCGGTACAATAGACAAGTACCTCTTTGTTTTTATCTAAACCGTACCCCTCTTTGAAAACACTCTCCAACATCGCTTTAGGTTTAAGAATATACTCTTTATCCACGGAGTAATTCCATGAATAGCTCATCCCCCCTTTGATATGACCGTTACGTTTAACCGTAGGTGTTGGAGTAACCCCTAAGTACATATCAGACGGACGTGCATCGATCATAGGGAGTTTTCCCAGTTTACTTTTGACATAACCGATATCGGCAATCTTGCTTTTATCGATCGATGCTTTAAATGCCGTCGGTTTGATGATCGGTTCGGCTTGGGTCAATTCGAGTTTACCATTTTTCCATGTTTTCAATCCACCATCCAATAATGCAACGTTTTTAATCCCGTGATAGTTGAGTGCCCAATAGATATAACTGGTTTTCAATACATCTTTGGGATCGCTGATCGGTGCATAGAGGACAACATCTGTTTTTTCATCGATTCCCAACGCTGAAATCTCTTTTTCGATCTCCGCTACCGGACGGATGGAGAGAAAAGTACCGTTATCGAATCGCCATTTTCCAATTGCGGTATGTGCCGCATTGGGAATATGTTCTAAACCGTATACATCCCCTTCCGATACCTCGATAATACGAAGATTACTATCGTTTTTATGTTCATTCAGCCATTGCGGAGTTACCAACGGCTCGATGGCCAAGAGTGATACAGCACTCATTAAAATAGCGGTGAATATTTTCATTGTGATTCCTTATAACAATTTTGACAATCATAGAGAAGTTTCTCTTAAAGGATAATTTTTTTCCTTTACTAAATTCATTAGCAAATATTTAAACTTTGTTTACTTTTTTGTTACCGAAAAAGGAATACTATGATGGTATGAAAAAACATTCATTAGTAATACTCCCATTTTTTCTCTTGGCGAACCTCTGGAGTGGTGATGATATCCTCCTTTCACCCCAAAAACAAGAGATACTGCGTCAGCAACGCACTCTACTCGAATCCGAACATGAAAAGCTTCGCACGAACTGGATAGCGCCTCTCAACCTCAATGCCTCCTACAGCTATGACAAAAGTGCTACGGGCGATTATCACAGTGATACCGAAAATCTCTCCGCTTCGATCTCCCAAGATATTTTTCGATCCGGCGGAATCACCTATCAAATACGTTATGCCGACGCCAAAAAGCAAAGTGCCCAGATAGCGTACCAACAACAAATCGCGATATTGAATCAACAGCTCTTTTTGGCACTCATAACCTACCAAAAAAACAGTGTTTTACTGGAACAAAGTCAAAAACGGCTCGATAACAAAGAGATCGAAATCTTTATCAAACGCCAGCTCTACGATGCGGGAAAAGTCGATATAACCGAGCTAAACAATGCGTTTATGGAAAAAAGCAGTGAACTAAAAACGATTACTTCCCTCAAATATGCCCTCAGCGAACAGCGTTTTGAGATGGCAAAGGTCAGTGATATTTCTCCTGAAAAATTTCAGATCCCTCGATTTGAAGTGATCGATAAAGAGGAGTATTTATCAGGGCAGTTTGATCTGCAATATGCGCAGGCACAAAGTACAACGCTCAAAAATCTCTATGAGGTAACGGCCACGAATTACCTCCCCAGTGTTGCCCTCAATGGCTCCGTCGGATACCGTAATTATGACCCCAAAGAACTCAGCGGAGCCTACAGTGGAGATTATTACAGTGCAGGTTTACAGCTCACACTGCCACTCACCTATAATGCCTCAGCTACAATCCAAGAAGCCCAAGCCACCTATCTCCAAGAAGCAGCCAAAGAGGCCGATAAAAAAAGAGAACTGGGTGCCGAATATGCCCAAGTGATTGAAAAAATCAAAAATTATGAGGAGTACATCACGATCACGTCTCAAAACCTTATCCTCTACGATGAATTGATCCACGCGCTCCAAGCCGGAGTCAATGCCGGAACGAAAACAGGATACGATTTACAAACTCTCAAAAATACCAAGGCAATTGAAGAGTTGGAGATCAAAATCAATGAGATTAATATCCAAATCGAGCTTGCCAAACTCCATTTTTCCCTTAATCCTTCGAAGGAACTTTTATGAACTCTACGACTGACTCGATTGAACAAACCCTCGGACTGAATACTCCAAAACAATCATCCCTCAAAAAATATCTCCTGATTGGAGGGGCACTAGCCCTTTTAATCGGTGCCGTATGGTTTGGTATAAAAAGTTCTGCATCCTCTAAAACCGTATACATCACAACCCCTGTACAAATAAAAGAATTAACCACCACCGTCTCGGCAACGGGGAATCTGGAACCAACCAATACCATCGATGTGGGGATTGAAGTTTCAGGAACCGTTACTGACGTCCTCGTTGATTATAATGATCGGGTAAAAGTAGGTCAGTTAATGGCCCGTTTAGATACCACAAAACTCTCTTCTAAAGTTACCAGTTCCAAAGCTGCCCTGCTCCGTTATCAAGCCAATATATCAGCGGCGAAGGCATCTCTAGCGAATGCCAAAAACGAGTTTGAGCGTGTCCACAAAATGTACGCCTCTACAGGAGGAAACTATCCGTCTAAAAAAGAGGTCGATGAAGCCGACAATGCGCTACTTTCAGCAAAAGCCGGTTTAGATGCCGCAATAGCCCAATCAGCACAAGCCCATGCAGAACTTGAAGCCGATGAAGACAATCTTCGTAAAGCCATCATCGTCTCACCAGTAGATGGAATTATTTTGGAGCGAAAAGTGGAACCGGGACAAACGGTTGTTGCCTCGATGCAAACACCTGTTTTATTTAAAATGGCAAAAAATCTGAGTACTATGAAAGTGATCGTCAGTGTCGATGAAGCCGACATCGGTGAGGTCAAAGAGGAGCAAAATGTAACCTTTAGCGTCGATGCCTATCCAAACCACCTGTTTAAAGGTGTCATTACTCAGCTGAGATTGAACTCTCAGATGGTTAATGGCGTAGTTACCTACGATGCAGTCGTCGAAGTACCCAATACGGATTTAAAACTCCGCCCGGGTATGACGGCAACGGCACAGATCATCACCGGCGTTTTACCGAATGTCCTCGTCGTACCTAATGCAGCACTACGTTTCACCCCTCCAAAATCGAAAGAGGAGAAGACAGAATCATCTCAAGAGACGAAAAAACAAAACGAAAAATCAGTATGGATACTCAAAGAGAAACAACCCTCACCACTCAACGTCAAAGTCGGCAAAAGCGACGGCATCTCAACTGCCATCAACTCTTCACAGCTCAAAGTAGGTGACAGGGTTATCATCGGTCTAAAAGAAAATGGAGAATGACGGTGCTCCCTTCTTGCGTCATCAGCTTTAGTGGTGTCACCAAATCTTACGGGGAGGGCGAAGCAACCGCCTATGCTCTGCGCGGTGTTGATTTGGAGATTAAAAGCGGTGAATTCGTCGCGATTATGGGACCCAGCGGATCGGGGAAATCGACGGCGATGAATATCATAGGATGTCTTGATACCCCATCACAGGGACAATATCTTTTTGAGGGAATCGATGTCGGCGGCCTCTCACGCGATCAACGAGCTCTTCTTCGTCGCAACTACATCGGATTTATCTTTCAAGGGTTCAATCTGCTGGGAAAAACATCAGCCGTTGAAAACGTCGAACTACCGCTGCTCTATCGAGGATTCCCTGCTGATGTTCGCAGAGTAAAAGCCCTTGAAGCCCTTAAAAGTGTCGGGCTAGAACACGTCGCCCACCACACTCCGGGTGAACTCTCAGGAGGCCAGCAGCAGCGTGTCGCTATCGCCCGCGCGATCGTTACCGATCCGCTCGTCCTCCTCGCCGATGAGCCGACCGGAAATCTTGACACCGCAAAAAGTATCGAAATCATGGAACTGCTCCGATCGTTTAACCGTGATAAAGGGATTACGATCATTATGGTCACCCATGAAATCGACATGGCAGCCTATTCAGAGCGGACAATCCATTTTCGTGACGGACTCATCGACAGGGGGACCCGATGATCTGGAACGCTTTTATTTTAGCTCTACGTGAAATTCGCCGAAGTGCTATGCGCTCGATCCTCACCACACTGGGGATCGTTATCGGGGTTGCTTCGGTTATCGCTATGGTGATGCTCGGAGATGCCACCACCGCCTATGTCTCCAACAGCATCTCCAAACTGGGAACCAACATGCTGATCCTCCGTCCGGGTCAGGATCGCCGAGGTCCCAGAAGTGAGGATACTACCGCCAAACGTTTTAACCACGATGATCTCCAAGCGATTCATCGTGAGATTACCGATATCCGAGGAGCCGCACCGATAGGCTCCAAAGGGGTTCAAGCCGTCTATGGCAATCAAAACTACTCCACTACAATCGATGGGAGTGATAACGACTATTTCACCGTTAAAGACTGGGTATTTGAATCGGGGCGGATATTTGCCCCAGCAGAGCTGCAAGGGGGAAAAGCAGTTTGTGTCATCGGTGAAAGTGTCCGTAAAGAGCTTTTCGGGGATCAAGATCCCATCGGCGCTTCCATACGTCTTGGAACCTTCTCCGCGCAAGTAATCGGGTTACTCAAACCTAAAGGGGCTTCGATGTTCGGGATGGATCAAGACGATATCATCATTGTCCCTATAAGGCTACTACAGCGACGGGTGAGCGGTAATCAAGAAATCTCAATGATTCTCGTCTCGGCATCATCTCCAGCCGTGATCGAAAATGTCAAAGCCTCCCTCACCGCCCTTTTCCAAGAGCGCCGTCGTATCAAGCTGGGCGAGGAAAATGATTTCAGTGTCCGTGATATGCGAGAAATGGTACAGACCCTCACCTCTACCACTAAAATGCTCACCCTCCTCCTTGGTGCAGTTGCTACCATCAGCCTCCTCGTCGGGGGGATCGGAATTATGAACATTATGCTCGTCTCCGTCACAGAGCGTACTCGTGAGATCGGAATACGGCTCGCCATCGGGGCATTGGAGAGGGAAGTATTACTCCAGTTTTTGGTCGAAGCCATCGTCCTCTCATCTTTGGGCGGTGTGATCGGTGTTATCTTGGGGATTGGTTTTGGGGTGGGGATCAGTATCTTTTTCGATCTGCCACTGGTCTTTAATACTTCGATCGTTATTATCGCTTTTTTATTTTCTACCCTCGTCGGGGTCGTATTTGGTTATTTTCCCGCTCGAAAAGCGGCACGGCTCAACCCCATCGACGCTTTACGATATGAGTAATGTGCCGATATTATTTACAACAGTCCAAAAGGAGCTACTATGCAAATTGGAACCGGAACATCGATCAACCCTTACAGCCAAAGTGCTCTGGGATTGAAAGAAAAAGAGAGTGAAGAATTTAAAGAAAAAATCAAAAGTGGAGAGATTTCAGGTAAAACCCTCTCCCAAGCCTATCTTGTCGAATACAGCCTCAAAATTGAGAGTTATTCTTCGAATAATCTCCAAGCCCAAAGCGCTCCGTTTGATCTGAATAAAGTACGGGATATTTTAAGCTCCATCGATTTTGAAGCGATCGGTTATACCGGCAAACCGATTGCCGATATGAGCCCCGATGAAGCCAAAGAACTGGTGAGTGAAGAGGGTTATTTCGGGGTAACCAAAACATCAGAGCGTTTAGCGAATTTCGTTCTAAGTGGGGGCGGTGATGATTTGGAACGTTTGAAAGCAGGTCGGGAGGGAGTTATTCGCGGATTTAACGAGGCAGAAGAGATGTGGGGAGGAAAGCTTCCCGAGATCTCCTATGAAACCCTCGAAAAGACTCTCGCTAAAATTGATGAGAAGATTACTGCTCTGGGTGGAAATGTTCTCGATACTACCGCCTAAAATAAAAGAGTCAATCTCTTTTTATTTTCTTTATTGAGCACTACGACAATGAGGGCAAGTTTTAGCGGCAAGAGGAATTTCCATCGCGCATTCAGGACAAACTTTAGTGGTAGGAGCTACCGGCTCAGAAGCAGGTTCTGCGGCTTTGAGTTTGTTATATGCTTTCACCATCATGAACATGACCCATCCCAAAATCAAAAATGAGATCGTGTCGTTAATAAATACACCCAATTTGATTGCAGGAGCTCCCGCTGCATCCAAAGCTGCTAATGAAACATACTCTTTGCCATCCAATGCAATAAAGAGAGATGAAAAATCAACTCCTCCCATCAGCAATCCGACCGGAGGCATAATAATATTGGCAACCAGTGACTTAACCACGGTTGCAAATGCCGCTCCAAAGATAAATCCGACTGCCATATCTACAACATTTCCGGTGATGAGAAACTGTTTAAACTCTTTGAACATGGGAAACTCCTTTTGCATATTTTGAAAGATTCTAACATAGAAATGTTTGTGAAACATGTGCTTTGCACCTATCAATACGTTCCAATTCCCTACACTTCAACAAAAAAATTCCAAATGTTTGTCTCAATCAATCCATTGTTTACATTTTTTGGGAATGATAGATTATGAATTTATTTTCTATCCCGATACAAGTTACCTAAGCCTATGATATATCGATATTTAACTCTTATATGTTTACTTCTCACCCTATCTTCACACGCAGAAATCGATAAAAACGGACTTGATAAACTCAATGTCGAAGCACTGCTGGTCAAAGAGCTCACATCCGGTGAAGTGATTTATTCCAAAGAAGCCCTCAAGGAGGTCAAACCGGCCAGTCTTACCAAGATTATGACTGCTATGCTGGCGATTGAACAGGGGAATTTGGATCGTCCGGTGACGATCACCGCAGAGATGATAGCCGTCGAACCGACCAAAGCGGGCTACAAAGAGGGAGAGGTTATTCGTCTCGAAGATCTGATCAAAGCAGCCATGATCAAATCCGATAACGATGCGGCAATGGCGATTGCGATCAGCGTGGGGGGAGATCTAAATACATTTGTCCAGATGATGAACCTCAAAGCTGCTCAAATCGGTATGGACAATACTTTTTTCACCAATCCTTGCGGCTTTGATATCGCTAACCACCATTCAACCCCGATAGACCTTCTGCACCTTGCAGAATATGCCATTCAAAACTCTCTTTTTAACGATATCACCCGACAGAATCAACATATTTATTACTCACTCAATACGAATCGTAAATTTGTTGCCAAAACCCATAACTATCTTTTGAATCGCTACGAATATGCGGTAGGAGTTAAAACTGGTTACACCTCTAAAGCAGGCCCTTGTCTCATCGCACGTGCCAAAAAAGAGGGGAATGACTGCCTAATCGTGATGCTCAACTCGAAAGAAAATCGCTGGAGTGTAGCTCAACAGATTTTTGAACAAGTGTTTTTATTACCTGTCATCGAATATTGGGAAGAGGTATAGACAGATAGCATGATATAATTCGCAACATGAATAGCGAACACCCCATCTTCCACATTGACCCAACCCCTACCTTGCCGACACGCCAATGCCGATTTATGGCCCGTGTTATGGGGTACTCACTTAGCTACGGTCACTACGCTATCGCTTTGCTGATATGGTGGAAAAGTGATTGGTTTATCGCCATTGGAGCTTTATTGCTTGGGTTTATTGTTTTCGGGATCATCCGATCCAAACTCCGGAATGACTCAATTCCCCCCGCTCAACGCGAAACACCTTACAATGACTATGCAATCGCAACATGGTATTTATCGCGTATAACCTGCTTCACACTTCCAAAGGAATAAATAAATATGGCATTAGTCGACCTCCTGAATGTTAGCAAACACTACGAAGCCCAAAAAATTTTAGAGAATATTAACTTCCACATCGATGAGGGTGAGAGGGTCGTTATCGTCGGGAAAAACGGAAGCGGCAAATCGACGCTGATGAAAATCGTCCACGGATCACTCGATACCGATGCGGGTGAGCGGATAAACCGCCAAGGGATTGAGATCAAAATGCTCTCCCAAGTGCCGAAGTTTGATCCAAGCCACAACGTCCGCGAAGCGATCGAAGCGGGGCTGGGAGAGCTCAAAGCGGCACGGGTGCGTTTCGATGAGATTTCCACCCTCCTCTCTATGGAATTCGATAATGAAACGCTCCTTCAAGAGCAATCACACCTCACCACCTTTCTCGATCATCACAATGCATGGAATCTCGATGATAAGATCGAGCGGATTATGCACCACTTTATGCTCAAAGAGTATGAGACAAAAAATGTCGAACTCCTTAGCGGAGGGGAGCAGCGCCGTGTTGCCCTTGCCTCATTGTTACTGCTCAAGCCCGATATTCTCCTCCTTGATGAGCCGACCAACCATCTCGACGTCTACATGGTGGAATTTCTCGAAGAGTTGATCCTCAAAGAAAAATTCACCCTCCTTTTCATCTCGCATGACCGTTACTTTATTGATCAGGTAGCAACGAAAACCATCGAAGTGGAAGATTGCGCCCTGAGGGAGTTTAGCGGCGGCTACAGTAACTATTTGGAGCAAAAACAAGAGTTATTGCGCACCATGGCGCAACAGCACGACAACCTCCTCAAGCTTCTCAAATCTGAGAACGAATGGCTTCGCCGTGGGGTCAAAGCACGATTAAAACGGAATGAAGGACGAAAACAGCGGGTATTACAACTGCGTGAAGATGCCAAAAATAACCCAAGCCGTATCCGAAAAATGAAACTGGAGTTGGAGCGCGAAGCGAAACACTTTAATCGTGGAGAGGGAGTCAATCGCCAAAAAATGCTCTTTGAAGTCGAGCATCTCGGACTCACGTTAGGCAATAAACTCCTTATCAAAGACTTCTCCACCCGAATCCTCCAAAAAGACGTTATTGCCGTCGTAGGCCCTAACGGAAGTGGTAAATCGACACTTCTCAAGGCACTCCTAGGACGTCTAAAACCGACATCAGGGATTATTAAACAAGGAGAGCTAACGATCGGTTATTTCGATCAGCACCGTGAAATGCTCGATGATAATCTCAACCTCATCGAAACCTTTTGTCCCCATGGAGGCGATCGTGTCGATGCGCAGGGGCAGGATTATCATGTGTACGGCTATCTAAAAAACTTCCTCTTCCCGCGAGAGTTTCTCGATAAAAAAGTGGGAGTTCTCAGCGGCGGAGAAAAAAACCGTGTTGCCCTCGCCCTGCTCTTTACGAAAAAAGTGGACATTCTCATTCTCGATGAGCCGACCAACGACCTTGATATCCCCACTATCAATATCCTCGAAGAGAAGCTCCAAAACTTCCCCGGAGCCGTTATCCTTGTCAGCCACGATAGATATTTCGTCGATAAAATCGCCAAAAAGCTCTTCATCTTCAAAGGAGACGGCACCATCGAAGAGAGCTACAAGCCTTACAGCGAATACCTCGAAGATGAAAAAGAACTCAACGAAATAGATGCGATGGAGGCCGAGTTTTCCAAGTCTTTAACACCAACAGCTGTAATGCAGAGCGAAAAGCCGAAAGTATTCAAACTCACCTTTAACGAACAACGTGCCCTCTCAACACTCCCACTTGAGATCGAAGCGCTTGAGGCCAAGATTGATGAACTAAACGCCTCTCTCGCCGATCCAAAAAAATACGAGAAAATCGGAATCAGTATTTTGGCAGAAGAGTTGGAAAAAACAAAAGCGATCTATGAAGAAAAAGTGGATGAACTCTTAACGATTGAAGAAAAAGCAGAAGAGATCGAAGCACTCAAAAACAGCTAGTTAAGTACTTCTTTTTAATGTAAGGAAAGGATTAATACCTTCCTTTACCTTTTCCCATGCCTGAGCCCATTGTGCTATTTTGGTCTTGTTGCATCCCCTGCATCATACCTTTTCCTTTGCTCTTTCCTGAACCCATCATTCCTCCGCTTTCATCCATCCCTTTTTGTTTTCCCTGCATCATCCCCTGACCTTGACCGTAACCCATCCCTTTTTCCTGCTTACCCATCTCTTGTGAGACTTTTTCGGGAGCATTACCCTGCATCATCCCTTGACCGTAACCCATCCCTTTTTCTTGCTTACCCATCTCTTGTGAAACTTTTTCAGGGGCATTCATCATCTTCTCTTTCTCTTGCATCATCTTATGATTCATTTGACCTTTTTGATTCTGCATCATTGCCGGTTCTGCAAAAAGAAAAGTAGAGAATAAAGCCGAAGCCGACAATATACTTAGTAATACTTTCATGAGGTACTCCTTGAATATTTTTAACTATTGTAATGCAAAATTGTTAAAAGTGTATTAATTAAGTTTGACACCTATTAAAAATATGTATCACTTATTCGATATTCTTCGGAAAATTTAGCCGAAAACATGCCCCCGCTTCGTTTTGAATCAGCTTAACCGATCCGCCAAACTGTTCACTCAGGATTTTACGGGCAAAATAAAGCCCATATCCATGACCGTCATTTCTCTTTGTACTTATACCTGCTTCAAAAATCATCCTTGCCTGTTCATGTGTCATCCCATCACCGTTGTCGTGGATATCAACACTCACAGCCTCCCCGTCTTCCCATCCGCTTAGCGTGATTTTCTTGTCGATCCGATCTGATTTTTCAAGAGCTTCAATCGCATTTTCTATAAATACCGAATAAAGGTGAAGCAACCGACTACTGGGTACTTTGGTATCGATTGTCATCTCTCCGGAAAGATCAATCTCAAGCGTGATATTGGCAGTATTTAAATGAGGTTCCAAAAGACGTTTTACCTCTTCAACAGAGATTTTCACATTTACAACTCCGGCTTTATCACTGTGAAAGTGATACAAACTCTCTAAACTGTGGGAAAGATGCTCCAAAATTTCTTCACTCCGCCCCAATTCATCATCAATGCATTCGCACGATTGTTCTACCAATCTGCGACGCATTCGAAGCAAATAAGTGGAGAGAGTATGTAAAGGACGGCGCCACTGATGGGCGACAAAAGCGACCATCTCTCCGATTTGTGCCATACGTGCTTGTTGCAAAAACAATTTATCTTGTAAAGCTTTTTCGTCTTCAAGCTTTTTACGTTCCGTAATATCGGTACCGGTAACAACGACACCGATAATGTTATCCTCATCATAAACCGGATGATAGCGCACCAGTAAATAAACTCTCTTTGCATGAGCAAAAGTAAACCATGATTCGTAACTGACTTCTTCTCCCGCTAATGCTCGATCCAGATAGGGCTTGATTACATTATAAAAGACCTCTTTTCCCAATACTTCTTCTACATGGTGCCCTACAATCTCACTATAAGCGCGGTTAAGGGCTTTCACATATATTTTATTGACAGCACGATAAATATAATGTATATCCACAAAGGAAAGCCTGTTGTCCGTTTGATCGACGAGATTAAACAGATGCGTTTTAGAGGTATATTCGATAAATTGGTTCATGAAAGACGGTATCCTAATTTCGGTGTTGATTGGATATTGAGACCGACAACTTTTTTACGCAGATTACTCACAACAATTTTAAGGGCATTACGACTTATCTCCTGCGAACCATAGAGTGTATACTCTATCTCTTCATAACTGACAATCTTTCCTCGATGTTTGAGTAAAAGCTCCATTAATGAAATCTCCAAATGAGACAATCGTAACATTTTTCCATTTTGGAAAATGGCTTTGCTTTGAAAGTCATAATGTATATTTTCACTAATATCAATATTTTTTAAAATTTTATCTTTCTTGTGACGTTCCAATATTTGGAGCAATTGATCCAATTTCTTCAATGTAATAGGCTTAAGTAAATAGTCTTCAAGCTTCAAAGGAATAGCACCAAGAAGATAGTGTTGATGGGAATAAGAGCTTAATACAACAATAGGTATTTCCGAGTTATCGGCACGAATACGGCGGATGAACTCCAGTCCATCCATTTTTGGCATTTCGATATCAGTTAAAATAATATCCGGAGTTTTTTCCTGATACTTTTTCCACCCTTCCACTCCATCATACGCACTAATCACTTCACGAAATTTAGATTCTAATAAATATGATATATTGTCATTACTTTCTATATCGTCTTCAACAACCAAGATTTTTTTATCACTATTTCTAATATACATGATTCTCTTTATGAATTAATTTTCCTTATTTTAACCCAAAATAAGTTTAACGAAACCTTTTGCAAACCTAAAAATATTATTATAAGTTACAAATTGGAAATGAAGGAGTTGAATGCAAGAACTTACTTTTGGTGAACATGAGATTATTGTCTCTAAAACCGATACCCATGGAAAAATAATCTACGGTAACGAACTTTTTTTACGCCTTGCCGGTTACGAAGAACATGAGATCATCGGTGCACCACATAACATTGTCCGTCATCCGGATATGCCGAAACTAATCTTTAAACATTTATGGGATACGATCAGATCGGGTCGTGAAGTTAATGCCTACGTTATTAACCAAGCCAAAAACGGTGACTTCTATTGGGTGTATGCAAACATTACCCCTTCCTTGGACAAAACTGGCAGAGTAGCGGGATATTATTCCGTCCGCCGAAAACCTTCCCAAAAAGCACTCGCACACGTCAAACCGCTCTATCAGCGACTCATAAATGCCGAACGCTCAGGCGGAGTCACACAATCACAAAAGATACTGGATGAGTTACTAAAAAATTTCGGAGGCCGCTATGACAAATTCATCCTATCTCTCTAAACTGCAACTTATCGCATCTCTATTTTTAGGGTTATTCGCATTCGGATACGGCATTAAATTTTTTGTTGACGGATTCAGCTTGGTTGATACAATCTTACTTATTGTCTATATCACTATTGCATTTCTGTTCAACGCTCAACTCAAAGGACTAAGAGTTCATCTGCGAAAATCTCTTAGTGTTTTAGAAGATGCGGTAGAAGGAAATTTTGAAGCGCGGGCCACCAATATCGTCGATCACGGAGAGGCAGGAAGAATCTGTCACGGTGTCAATAACTTAATCGATCAGATGGAAACCTTTATGAGGGAGATGCGGGCCTCCGTCGATTACGCATCCAATAACGAGTATTTCAGAAAATTTAATACACAAGGGATCAATCCCATTTTAGCGTATGCCGGCGATAAAATAAATGCCAGTATCATGTCCATGCAGGAAAATTTCCATCATCAACTACGCACCGAGCTCAATGCGGACTTGGCAACCATCAACAAAAATAACGAACAATTGATCGGTCTCCAAAAAAGTTTTATGAACAATACATCGAAACTCGAAATAATATCAACCAATGTTAAAGAAGCAGCATCTATGTCGATAGAACGCGCCGACGATGCTGAAAAAGTCGGAAACAAACTCGAAGGGTTGAATATTCTCATTGATCAAAATGCCACCTCTACTGCCCTGCTTGAAGACCGTTCCAAAGAGATCACCGCGATTATTAACCTGATCAGCGATATATCCGACCAAACTAATCTCTTAGCCCTTAATGCCGCAATCGAAGCAGCACGTGCCGGAGAACACGGACGCGGTTTCGCTGTAGTTGCCGATGAAGTACGTAAACTTGCGGAAAGTACCCAAAAAGCAACAGGTGAGATCCGCGCTACTGTACAAGTTCTTCAACAAGAAAGTATAGAAAATACCGCTAACTCCGTCGAAATGCGTCATGTAGTCGGTGATTTTACAGCCCTTATGCGTACGTTCCAAGATAGTATGAATCATTTACGCCATAGTACTGAAGTGATCGATAATGAACTCTCCGGTATTCAAGACCGTATTTTCATCAACCTCATAATGATCGATCATATCGTCTTCAAAACCAATGCCTATACATCGATCAATTTAGGAAAAAAAGTTTCTGAATTCGGAACACATACCCACTGCCGATTGGGCAAATGGTATGTGGACGAAGGTAAAAAACGCTTTGGTAATACTCCTAGTTATGCAAAAATGGACAAACCGCACGCAATAGTGCATGATAATGTGATGGAATCTATGAAATGTCTTGAAGGGGAAGATACCTGTGTCGTAAACCGCGATCTTATCTTAAACGACTTTAAAGCGATGGAAATAGCGAGCAGCGAGCTTTTCGGCCTTGCTGAAGCAATGATTGAAGAAAATCACCGATGAAACCTCCAGTGGAGGAGGTTTAATCCGCCTCTACCGTAATCTTAAATTTATCCGCCATATATTTTTCAGCTTCTTGTTCACTCATTGTCGAGGATTGCTGCAATGCATTTTGGATTCGAACCATCGTTAAATCGTTTTTATTTTTGCCTTCGAGTACAATCGTATCGGTCTCACCTTTGAGCATTTTAACCATTGCTCGAATAAGCTCTTTCTCAACAACTCCTGGAGTCATCGGCAAATCGGCTTCAAAGCGTTTTGCAATAGCATTATTGATAGCAATTGACGCTTTTTTACGGTCATTTATATCGTGCGAAGAGAGAGCAAACTCTTTGAGAAAAATCCCTTTTTCTTCCTCTTTCAAGGTATCAATAAAACTTTTAACCGATTCATATGTGACATCCGCAATAGCGCGATTTTCGATACTGAGAGAAAACTCGTCCAAGATCATAGAATCAGGTGCACTGCTCGAAATTTCCCGTGCACTCATCGAAAATTCTAACGGCATAATGGCATTATCAATACGGAACTGTTCGATTTCGAGATGCTTTAAATGCATCTGTGTCCCCTCAACTTCCCCTTTGAATGCAAGATTGATCGAACTGAGTTTGCTGAGGGTATTTTGCTGAAATGCATCACTCACATTTTGAGCAATCATTTGTGCGATAATCGGTTTGGGAAGTGCCACTTTATCGGCTTCGATATCGATTGAAGCTTTCACACTCTCCCCTTTTGAAAATGCTTTAAACTCCGATAATGATTCCACATCACCTAAACGAAGTGATCCGATGGAGAGCTGTTCTTGTCCCAACATAGAGAACTTAAGGGCTTCGATTTCACAATCCGTTGTAATAATCCCGCTGCAATCGATACCATCGTATTTCATCTCTCCACCCATCAAAACAAGGGTATTTTGATATTCGCTCAGTGATTTGGCCAGTTCTTCTTTGACCTTCTCATTTTTATAATGACTCAATGCACTTACACCAACAACGACTATCGCCGCAGCGACCGAGAGATGGATTTTATATTTTTTATAAAATGGTTCGTTACTATTCTCTACACTTAATTCTTCGTTCACAAATTTCCTTATTGTATATAATCGACAACTTTTGAGAGGGTTGTAACCTCTTTGATAACGCTGACAACTTCTTGGTGTGCCGGATGCGGAACGTACACGTTGAGTCCCTCTTGATCATCAAACGTCGACGTAAGTACCAAGTCAAATGAACGCTCGCTTCGGCTGATATCTATCCCAACTTCCATAGAACGCAAGGTATCGATTTTCGACGGTAAAGATTCTAACATCTCTTTAACCCGTTCCAAATTGGCCTCTTTATTTTCATCACTAAATTGAAACATCACAATGTGCACTAGCATTTTTTTTCTACCTCTCTATCAAATCTTTTAAACTCTGCCTCGGGGATTTCCCCTCTAAAATCGCATACACTTCCGCTGCGATGGGAAGATAGATTCCGCGTGCAATGGCTATCTCATGAAGCGCGTATGCCGTCCCGATCCCTTCGCTCACTTCACCGATCTCTTGGCATACCACTTCTTTGGTTTTACCCTGAGACAACCCAAGCCCTACCCGATAATTGCGTGACATAGAGGAACTCGCAGTCAAAAACAAATCCCCTGCACCGCTAAGACCTAAAAAGCTCTCCTGCGTTGCGCCATAAGAGCGTCCGAAACGCTCCATCTCCACTAAGCCGCGTGAAATCAAACTCGCTGCGGCATTGTGCCCAAGGCCCAATCCCTCACATATCCCTGCGGCAATCGCAATAACATTCTTATAAGCCCCTGTAATCTCCGCTCCAATGACGTCACTGCTCACATAGGTACGGATAAAGCTAGGAAAAAGAGCGGCAAACTCTTTTGCGGTAGATTCTGAGCTTGAGTTAATAACGAGCGCGGTTGGAAGCGATTGAATCACCTCCGCAGCAAACGATGGACCGGATAAAAAACAGAGATTCTCTTCGGGAACATACTGAGCATAGATTTCATTTAAAAATTTCCCGCTGGAGGCTTCAATCCCTTTCGCCGCAACGAGAACCTTTTGCCCTTTAAAAATAAAATTCTCTTCCAGCCATTTCCCGATTTGCTGTGCCGGTACCGTGATAATCAGATACTCACACCCCAGTACCTCTTCAAGCGATTTAAAATTATCCCAATCACGCGGAGTACGTGACGTAATGATAACCTCATTTTTTTCACCCATGGCAAACGCGAGCGCTTCGCCCCATTTTCCCGCACCGATTACCCCTACTTTCATACCCTTTATCCTCTCGCCCACTGCTGAAATATGGCAAGCTTTTTTTTATCTCCGAGCAATACTAAAACATCTCCTGCATCAATATGATGATTGTGTCCTTCCACCGCGAAGCTAAAGCTGTTTTCTCTCTCATGATCCACCATCGCCAGTAAAATCAGATCAAAGTCTCCTCTAAAATCGGTATCAAACAGATACGTACCAACCAAAGGTGACATTTTTGCTATCTTTACTTCCAGTACGCCCATTCCATCATCTTCGTACAATATCTCATGCAAGACCTGAGTAACGTTTGGTTTAGAGATGATATCTCCAATGACATTCGCCGCGATCTGTAATACCGGCATCACTTTGTCCGCTCCGGCGCTTTTCATCTTGAGCATACTCTCATTGTTTTGGGCCAATGCAATGATAAAAATCGATTCAAATGAAGCACGAAGCGAGATCGTTAAAAAAACATTCTCTGCGTCATTATTTAACGCACAAAAAACGCTCAATCGCCGAACATCGAATCGTTTTTCAATCACATTCCATTCATCGCCTAAATCAAAAAGCTCAGCATCTAACCCATCATTGTGTGCCGCATTCATTTCAGCAGTCGTTGAGACGAACAGAGTGATTTCGCGGTAAATACTCTGAATTTGTTTGAGAATCTGTTTTGAGTATTCGTTGTATCCGAAAATTGCAGCATAGGTTCGTTGCATCATACGCTCCTACGATGTAGTTTGGTTTTAAATTCGTTCAACAAAACAGGATTGGCCAATAAGATAGCGACATCCCCTTCTTTGAAACATTCCGATGCATCGGGGTTAAAACAAAATGCCTTATCCTCTTTATGAAAAATTCCCAAAACACTCAGACGACGTACAAACAACGGCTCTTCAAGCAACGTAAAAAAGACTTTTTCCATCCCTTCTTGAACTACGACTTCATCGATAACCGTCGAAGTATGCTCCGAACGAAGCGCATGTATCGCTTCAAATGCTACCGGTTGAACTGAAAGAATTTTTCCCATCAAACCGATCAGTTCTTGTGGATTGATAATTACGTCAATTCCCGCCATCTGAAGTTTTCGACGATGTTCTAAATGGTGTAATATCGAATACAAAGGGACATGTTTTGTCATTTCACGAATCGTCAATGCCGTAAAAATATTGGCAACATCACTCTCATGGAGTAAAAGAATCGCTTCGATTTGATGGGCAAAATTGATTTTAAGATGACTGTAGGTCTCCATCGATGCAGAATCATACTGTAGCGCTAAAAAGCCGTGTGATCGGGCCTGCGCCAAAAGAAGCGGATCTTTTTCGAGGATTACGATAGGAATTTGACGCTTATGGAGTTTTTTAATCACTTCAAAACTCAGCATCGAAAAACCGCAAATCAGATAGAACCGCTTTAATCGATTCACATCATCGATCAATTTTTCCTCTTTGATCTCATCGAGTTTTTCAGTAAAAGCCGAAACAACGATTGAAGTGGCAAAAGAGATAACCGCAATCCCCAGTACAATGACCACCATTGCAACGACACGGCCTTCTGAGGTTACCGGAATAATATCTCCGTATCCAACGGTAAAAATCGTTACCACTGCCCAATAGACCGCATCAAAAAGGGTATTAACCGGTGACTCGGGATTGTTCGCTTCCATAACATAAATAAGTACCGATGCGATCATCGTAACGATCATCGTAAAAATAATCAAGGTAAAAAATTCAAACTTTTTCGAGGAGAGAATTGAGAGAAGCCGACGGAGACTCTTCGCGTAACGGAAAAGTTTGAGAACACGGAACAAAATAAACACCCGCAACATTCGCAATTCATGGAAAAATGGCATAACGGCCAATAAATCGATAATCGCCGAAGGAGATCGGATAAACTCGAATTTACGCGACATCGCCAGTCCAATCGCTTTTCTCAAAGAAAACTGTCGATGGAGAAAAAGATCTTGTTCGTATTGCTCGATAATCGATTTAGAGGAGTCACTATAAACCCACAATCGTAAGAGATATTCCAATAAAAAGATAACCGAAATAATATAGTTATTAAAGAAAAGCCATCCGGAAGAGAGCTCATTTTTAACCTGACGTATCAGGATATAAACACTTATAAAAATAAGTGCGATCATGAAAAGATCAAAGATTTTTTTGTAGTGATACTGATGGTTTTCTAAAAGATTATAAACGTTGTTTTTTACTTTACGATAGGGATGGCAAGTTTGGAGAAAATAAGCTGCATCGACGACCCATTTTCCCAACATCCGTTCCCTTTACTGAGAAAGTTTAGCTTGGAGGATTTCGTTCAGCGTATTCGGATTTGCTGAACCTTTAGAGGCTTTCATCGCTTGACCGACGAAGAAACCGAACAGTTTATCTTTACCCGATTTATATTCGGCTACTTTATCGCCGTTTGCGGCTAGAATCTCATCGATAAGCGCTTCGAGGGCACCCGTGTCACTCACTTGCTTAAGCCCCAGTTTTTCAATCGCTTCATCGATATCGCCGCCATTGTTTTCTAAAAGATAGTCGAGAACCTCTTTGGCTGCTTTACCGCTGATAACAGACTCTTCGATCCGCTTTACGAGGGTTCCGAGCATTACAGCACTTATTGGAGATTCAAATGCACCCATCCCCCCTTTTAGACGTCCTTGTAGCTCTACTGTGAGCCACGTAACAGCATTTTTAGCACTAATACCGCACTCTAACATCGATTCGAAATAATGGGCATTTTCGAGTTCCGCCGTAATAACTGCCGCATCGTACTCACGAAGACCAAACGCATTCACAAAACGCTCTTTTTTCGCATCGGGAAGTTCTGGAATATTGCAGACATCGGCATACATCGCATCGTCCACGATCACTTTGAGCAAATCCGGTTCAGGGAAATAGCGATAATCGGCCGCTTCTTCTTTACCGCGCATTGAGCGGGTCTCTTGTTTTACTTGGTCAAACAATCGTGTCTCTTGAACGATCTCGCTCTCATAGATACCGTCTTCCCACGCCTCTTTCTGACGGGCTACTTCGAGTTCGATTGCCCGTTGAATAAAGCGGAAACTGTTGATGTTTTTGATCTCGACGCGGGTATAAAGCTTCTCATCACCCTTGGGACGGATAGAGACGTTGACGTCAACACGAAATGATCCCTCTTGCATGTTCGCATCCGAGATATCGATATAACGGACGATCGAGTGGAGCTTTTTGAGATACAAAATCGCATCTTCCGCCGAACGCATATCGGGTTCAGAGACGATTTCGAGTAACGGTGTTCCCGCACGGTTTAGATCCACTTTTGAAATAGCGCCATCATGGATATTTTTCCCTGCATCCGCTTCGATATGGGCACGGTTGATACGGATCGTTTTGTGACTCCCGTCTTCAAAATCGATCACCAATGTTCCGTGTTCGACAATCGGAGTATAAAGCTGTGTAATTTGGTACGCACTTGGACTGTCGGGATAAAAATAGCTTTTACGGTCAAAGAACGACGTACGGTTGATCGTCGCACCGACTGCCGTTCCAAACATCCCCGCTTTACGAACTGCTTCTTTGTTGAGTACCGGCAATGCACCCGGAAGAGCTAAACAGGTCGGACACGTGTTGGTATTTTGGGTGTGATTAAAGCTGGTAGGGCATGAGCAAAAAAGTTTGGACTGGGTATTAAGCTGGACGTGAACTTCCAAACCG
>Ga0156221_1010_pt1 | contig 31852 bp, 22 predicted proteins | sample RifCSPlowO2_12_FD_107869 | JGI IMG/M metagenome (GOLD analysis project Ga0156221, IMG submission 107869) | Sulfuricurvum sp. RIFCSPLOWO2_12_FULL_43_24
TATGATTACCTTTAGATACCTTTTTTCGATGATGCGCGATTACAAGCCCCAGTTGCTTCGCGGTAATATGATCGCGATTGTTGCGACGCTGGTCAGTATCCCTATCCCTCTTCTCATCCCTTTGCTGGTCGATGAGGTATTGCTCCATAAAGGGGGGTGGATCACCGATGAAATCGATAAATTTACCCCGTTGCACGAGCCGCTTTTGTATATCGGGATTGTGTTGTTAGTAACGATCTCGCTTCGATTTTTATTTTTCGTTCTCAGCGTCCTTTCGCAGCGCTATTTCATTACCCTCTCCCAAGAGATGAGTTTCAAAATCCGAACCCAAGCACTGAATCATCTCAAATGCGTCTCGATGTCTGCGTATGAGGCTCTGGGAAGTGGAAAAGTCGTTACCCATCTGGTGACCGATATCGATACGATCGAGCATTTTTTGAGCAGTGCCCTCTCCAAACTGATCGTCTCGGTAGCAACGCTCATCGGTGTAGCGGTGGTGTTGATTTGGATCAATCCTTTGTTTGGGATTTTGATCCTTATTTTTCAGCCGATGATTATGATCGTGACACGCAAGATTTCGGGTCGGGTCGGGTTACTTAAAAAAGAGCAAAACCGTACCATCGGCGAGCTTTCCGATAGCTTGACTCAGATGTGTGATCTTTTCGGGCAGATCCGCGCGAGCAACAAAGAGGAGCGTTTTATCGAGCGCAGTATTGTTCAGGCACAGAAGCTAAAAGAGAGTGCCGGACGCTACGGTATACAGGCATTGCGGGGCGAGCGGTTTTCGTATACTCTTTTCTTGAGCGGATTTGAGATATTCAGAGCATTGGGGTTAGTGATGGTGCTGTTTTCCGATCTCTCTATCGGACTGATGTTCGGGATATTCGGATATTTATGGTTTATGATGACACCGGTGCAGGAGTTGCTCTCCTTGCAATACAGCTTTGCCAACGCAAAAAATGCCCTTGCACGACTCAACGAACTTTTGGCATTGCCAAAAGAGCCCTCCTATACTGCACATCAAGATCCCTTTGAACACAGTGAAGGGATCAGTATTGAAACCTCTTCGCTGGTTTTCGGGTACGATCCAACTGAACCGATATTGAAAAACCTCACCCTCTCCATTGGTGCCGGGGCAAAAGTGGCGATTATCGGTTCCAGCGGAAGCGGTAAAAGTACCCTGTCACAACTTTTAGTAGGATTTTATCCGCCGACATCAGGGGATATCCGTTACAATGGAGTGAGTGTTCAGGAGATCGGATTTCCCCGTATACGCGATTCGGTGTTTGTGGTTTTGCAACAGCCGTTGATGTTTAACGAGACGCTCCGATTTAACTTATCGATGGGGGATGACATCAGTGATGAAGCGATTTATGAGGCACTGCGTATTGCCCAGCTCTATGATTTTGTCTCCAGCCTCTCTAACGGACTCGAAACACAGGTAGGAAAACTGGGGATTCGCCTCTCAGGAGGGCAACGTCAGCGACTCAGCATTGCACGGATGGTATTGGCAAACCCGAAAGTGGTTATCTTTGACGAATCAACCTCTGCTTTGGATGTTCATACGGAAAGTGCATTATTTGAAGCATTGGAGAAATTCTTGAAAGGCAAAACGGTCATTATCATCGCCCACCGCCTTAGCACGATTACCAAAGCCGATTATATTTATGTTCTCGAGAACGGCGTTGTCTTGGAAGAGGGTACACGTGAAGCACTGGAACATCTGGATGGAAGTTTTAAAAGCTTTGTCCATAAACAACACTAATAAGAGGAAATAATGGAAAATACAACCTTTGTCCGTTTTATGATTTTTACAGCGTTAGGATTGGTCACTTGGCTTTTTTTCCCTTTTTTAAAAAGTTTTTTTGTCGCTTTTTTATTGGCGATTGTGGTGTTTCCGCTTCACCGAATTGTTGAGGCAAAAGTACGAAATCTTCGCTGGTTCCAGCCAGTTTCCTCGGTGGTTTCGGCAGGGATCGTTACATTGGGACTCTCGTTGATCCTTTTTGCCCCTATTGCTTTGTTTTTATACCATTTACTTGGTCAGCCTTCATCTGCTGTTGCGACACTCAAATCACTCGGGAGTGAGATTGATACGCTCCCCTCCCATCTTCCTAGTTTTCTTTCATGGTTAAAAGAGCCGTTCGATCAGCTGATCGTGATGGGGAAACTTCATAAAGAAGAAATTATTACCGCTATCGCCGGATGGCTTGGAAGCGGGTTAAAAACATTTGTCTCCATGTTGGGCGAGATGGCGATGATCGTCGTTTTTTTCTTTTTCCTTAGCTGGTACGGACGCAGTATTATGCTCTTTATTCTCCCGATTATCCCCCTCTCACGGAGTATAAAACGGGCATTTTTCAACGATATATTGACGACTACAGCGGTTGTCTTTTACACGCTTGGCGGAGTCATGATCGCTCAGGGGTTGGCATTTGGTATTTTTATCGCATTTTTTGATGGCTATAACCCGTTTTTACTTGGCTTTATGACCGCCATTTCTGCGATTATCCCCGTTTTCGGTACAGGATTGGTGTGGATCCCTGTTGCCTTGAATGAGTATTTCCACGGCAATATATTCAATGCTGTGATTATTGCAATTTACTCCTGGGCAATGTTGGCATTTTTTATCGATAATATTGTAAAACTGGTGATTTTGAACTTTGTCAATCGAACGCTGAGTGAGGGGAAAAGCCGTATGAATGAATTTTTGATTTTCTTTTCGATTGTTGGAGGTTTGGCGACATTCGGATTTTGGGGATTTATTTTCGGTCCGGCGATCGTGGCATTTGCGGTAACGACACTCCGAATGCTCCGTAAAGCAAATCGAAGTGCATTGCATTAAGTGGCTTGCAGGGTTTTAACCTCTTCACGTAACTTTGAGAGTTCTGCCATAATCGCGGTGATCTCATCGGTTGTTTTTGGCTCACTCCCATGGGTGTAACGTTCGATGGTGGATTGAACACTTTGGGTTAAATCATCGAGTTTGCTTTTTGCTTTGTCGATCAGGGCATTATGATCGATGTTGAGATTTCCCTCGAGTTCATGGATTTTATCGACGATTTCGTCTTGGTGTTTAAAGAGATAATATCCGGCGGCTGCACCGATAGCGGCACCGAGGATAAAACTGAGCGTGTTATTTTGATTCATAGGTTACTCCTTGTTGTTTTTCTTTAGCATTTGAGACAATGCACCGATTGCGAGTGAGCCGATCGTCACTTTTGCAATCCCGTTAGAGGCTTTGAGGGCCAGAGATTTGGTTTCGTCATGGACAAACGAGATCAAATCGTGCAGTTCATGCAGCGAGAGTTTTGATTTATCGCTCAGTGATCGTGTCTCCTCTTTGAACTGACCGATTAGCTCATTGACTTCATGAAGGGTGAGCGCCGCTTTTGTCGAGAGAAAACTGAGTTCATTTTGGACATGTGCGGTAAATTCATTAAGCTGCTTCATCGTTTTGAGCATTTGCAAAGCGATGAGAATGATAACGGCCGTAATAAACACACTGCACAGTGCGATAATTCCGACAAAGATGGTTAAGAGTTGATTATCCATGAAATACTCTCCTTGCATGGATGCATCATAGCGCACTAATCCTTACAGTTTTTTTCATCCTCGTTGAGTGACAAAATTTTCTAAATCTTTGTCGAGTATATATTGTTATTTCAATAGAGTCAATATATTAAAATCTCAGATGTTACAAATAGATACATTATTAACATTATCAAATTAAAATCGTAATAATCTACCTTTAGACTGCACAGTAATATCACAATTTTAAGTTTAGAAGTATAAAATATCACTTATTTAAAAATAATAATAAACAATTAAACATGATTTTTAGGGAGTTTGGATGGCTTTTGTTCTACTGGTCATTAGTTGGGAATGCTAAAAAGATTTGTCTCATTCCACAATCGAGGTAGCAAAGCGCGGTTAGTGAACGCAATACTCTCCTCAGATGAATTCATTTGGGGACTGGGAAGTTTATGCGCCCTGAATCGTGTCGCATTCGATCCTAAACTGGTGCTCAACCAATTTCCTCCGCCGCATACGAGCGATGCTTTTATCCGTGCAATCCGTCATATCGGATTTAAAAGTAAGAATATCACATGTTTACCCCATAAACTTCAAACACTCTCTTTTCCCTGCTTCGCTTTTGTAAAGCCGAAAAACCCGGAAGACGGTTCGGGGGCTTCCATCGTCCTGATCTCCGATGCTTCATCGGAACAGGTCGTACTGTTCGAACCGGGAACGAATGCTGCTGTAAAACTATCCTTGGAAGCATTTTCGGAGCGTTATCTCGGATCAGTTGTTTTAGCGGCCAAATCGATGGAAAAATTGGATGATCCCGATGCACTGGAGAGTGAGAGGGGATCGTTTGGTTTTCGTTGGTTTGTTCCTGAACTGCTTAAGCATAAAAAAGTGTGGCGTGACGTATTGCTGGCATCGTTGGTGATTCAGCTTTTGGCATTGGGGACGCCGCTCTTTACTCAGACGATTATTGACAAAGTGGTCGTCCACCGAACGGAAAGTACTCTCTTGGTAATCGGGATCGGTTTGGCAGTATTTATGATCTTTTCGGCAATCCTCTCATGGGTACGTCAGTATCTAGTACTCCATACCGGCAACCGTGTTGATGCAGTACTCGCCGCCGGAGTGTTCGATCATCTCTTCAAACTCCCCCCTCGCTATTTTGAGCATCGTCCGACAGGGGTAGTCGCTGCACGCCTGCATGGGGTAGAGACGATACGAGAATTCATTGCTTCGGCAGCGGTGACGCTGATCCTCGATTTCCCGTTTTTGCTGATTTTTGTGGGTATTATGTTTTATTACAGTGTGATGCTCACTATGATCGCATTGGCGGTATTGGGGACCATTGCCATTATGAGTTTCTTCGTCGCTCCACTGTTTCAAAGACAACTCAACGAACAGTTTTTGCTCGGTGCACGGAATCAAGCTTTTTTAACCGAGTATATTTCCGGTATCGAGACGGTAAAAAGTTTACAGATGGAACCCCAACTGCGTAACCGTTTTTCAGACTACCTCTCCGAATATCTCCTCGCGACGTTCAAGACCAAACAACTCTCCAACACCTATAACACGATTGCCGGTTTTATGGAACAATTTTTGACATTGTTGATACTCGTCGTCGGTGCGTATACGGTGATGAGCAGTACGGAATTCACCATCGGGATGTTGGTAGCGTTTCAGATGTTTGCCGGGCGACTCTCTCAGCCTGTTATGCGATTGGTAGGGTTATGGCAGCAATTTCAGCAGGCTGATCTCTCCGTTAAACGTCTAGGGGATGTCATGAATGCTCCGACCGAACCTTACAGCATTCAGCCCTCACGTCTGAGAGAAGGTAAAGGTCTTATAGAGATCGAAGGACTCAGCTTCCGCCACAGCGAACAGCACCCGTTTTTGTATCGCGATTTTAATCTCTCCATCACTCCGGGTTCTACGGTAGCGATTATGGGACCATCGGGATCGGGCAAAAGTACTTTTGCCAAAATCCTACAAGGATTCTATCCACCTACCGACGGACGTATCCGTATCGACGGCACCGATATCCAAAACTACTCCGCCAATGAGTTGCGTCACTATTTTGGGGTAGTGCCTCAAGAGACCGTTCTCTTCTCCGGCACGATCTACGACAACCTCCTCGCCGCTAATCCTCATGCGACATTTGAGCAGATTATCCATGCATGCAAACTCGCCGAGATCCATGAGACGATTGAAAAACTCCCTGATGGATACCAAAGCGTGATCGGTGAGCGAGGATCGGGAATCTCAGGTGGTCAACGTCAGCGTCTCGCTATTGCACGAGCATTACTCAAACAGCCTAAAATTCTTATATTTGACGAAGCGACGAGTGCATTGGATGAACAGACATCAGAGCATTTTGCGGCAACGGTCAACCAGCTGCACGGCAAGGTGACGATGCTCTTTATTACCCACGCGCTCCCTAAAAATCTAAAAATAGATCGACTCATCCGCATCGGAGAATCCCAACAACTTCAGGAGGCACTGCCAGCATGACAATACGATTTGCAAGAGTTGAAGATATACCTACAATGGTTGAACTTGGAGCATATTTCCATAGTATTACCCGTTTTAAAAGTTATGACTATAACCATGATCGGGTGAGCGGACAGCTACGTGCCCTCATTGATGCAGGACAGGAGAAGAGAGGAACTCACTGCTGTTTACTGGCTGAAGATTCGCATGGAGAGATTATCGGAGGGGTGATAGGATGTGTTGAACGCCATTTTTTCTCCGACCGTCTTGTTGCGAGTATCATTCATTATGACGTTTTACCGGAACGTAGGATGAGCGGTGCGGGATTACGACTGATGAGTGCGTTTCGAAAATGGGCGGAAAACCGTGGAGCGGTGGAGCTTTCTGCCGGAGTCAACAGCGGTATCCATATCGACAAGACTGATAAGTTTCTCAGGCGACTTGGGTTTGTCCAGACAGGGGGGAATTATGCGTTGGCTTTAAATCTACCAAAGGAGAAAAACAATGGCATTAGTCATTAAAAATGATCAATCTCGCCATCGAAACCAGGTTCTAGCCGTATGTCTTGCTTTGGCGTTATTTACTGGCATAAGTGCACATGCCAAAGAGCGGACAAACCTATCAACGTTAAAGGAGTTAAACGTGAACCAAACAAAAAAGGATAAATACGCTGCTCTCAAAGAACCTAAAACGGTCGAAGATCTTTTGAAAAACCTCAAATACGCATTTGACCACGACTGGTTTTTAAACGACGATTTTTATGCGATATCAACGCTTCAGCGTGTACTGGGGAAGAATAACGATGAACTTCATACCCATTATTTCAATAGTCACGGAGATGAAACTGATCATCTTATCGAGAGCGGAAGGCTTCAATCAAACGGTTATAACTTTAAATATCGGCAAAAGAGTTCTGATAAAGCGGTTAAACCGATTATAAGAGACATTTTTGCCGGTTATGAAAAAGGGAGAAATAATTTATTTTATTTACATTTTGAAAGAGGTGAGGTTTTTTTCGAAGAGGTGGAAGCCATTTTCGGTAAGGGATGGCAATATGGGGATTTAGATAATTATGGATGGGTACCCTCACCAAAAACATCGGAGTATGGTAATTCGATGATCGAATATCACGCTGATACCAAGATGTTGAATCGATCGATCTATATTCCTACGGATGGTGATGGCAGTATTATGTATATAACGATACAAATTGAGGAGAAAAAATAATGGCGACATCATTGAGTACAAATGCATTAAGTAAATTAGCAACGTTAGGGCAATCATCGAAGGGGTATCAGGCGATTGTCAACGCCGCAGCACGATCACCGTATTTTGCTACGATGCTCAATACCTATGGTGAAAAAGAAAACTATAGCTTTGCTATAGGTATTCCTGGTAAAGGGACGGCGGCGCAATACCATTCTAATGGAAAAGTTGTCATTAGTATCGATCCTACATGGATGCCCGGTTCAGGATATACGAATTTGGATGCGACAAATCAGGATGTCTTTGCTACCACCATCGCCCATGAACTCGCTCATGCATTGTTACCCGGAGGGATCAAAGATGTTGTCCCCAACAACAGTATGCTGAATGCGGAAACGAACGGCATTACCCATGAGGGGATCGCCGTTACGGCCGAATTCAAAGTCGCGACGCAATTGGGGCTAAACATCATGCATTCCGACTCTAATGGAACGGGTATGATGCCTACGCTTCGTACGCTGATGGCGAGTCTGGACAATGGCAATAGCAGCGCGTTAGTCACCCCCTTTAATACTATCGATTCTGCAGCCGTAATATATGCCGGAAACTATTATGCCGATTATAAGCATCCTTCTACATCAAAGGATCTGACCTATAGAGAGTCATGGGATGATCATTTTATCATTCAGTATTGTTCGGATAGAAGTTTTGCGCCGATCGTACCGGTGTTATCTTACTTTTCTAATGGCCGGAAATTTAGCCCTTCGGATATCGATTGGTCTAAAATGAAATCCGGCGATTTAAAGGTGAAGTATAACAGTGATGGAAGCTGTACGTATGAATTGCCGAATGTACCGTTAAAAAGCGGATATACAGCTAAAAATTATATGCTCACAACTGATTTTTTAGGATTGCCTATCTCGGTTGAAATCGACGGTGCAACGTTTAAACAGGTAGATACGTATTATGAAAATGGACGACTAATAAATAGTACATGGCAAGATCCGGATGGCACTATTTATCAGAACTCATACCAATATCAAAACGGCGAAGTCTCAGAAGTGTCATGGAGCGGGTCAAACGGATTGGTCGGTTTATATACGGTAAATGACGATGGCATTATGAGGGGAAGTGTTACTTTCGGAGATAAAACAGGGTATGACTATACTAATTATGGAAATGATAACGTTTTGGTTAAATATCATAATGAGCTTGGGAAAACGACGGAAATTCATTGGAGTAGAGCTAGCGACAATTACGGAAGTATCTATATTAATCCTGACGGTTCGGTTAAGGCATATATTAACGATCAGCTTACCAACAGTGGATGGACGGATAGCAACGGCATTACCTACCAGACCTCATACAGTTATACCGATGGAATGGTAACAAAAGAGTCATGGAGTGGGTCGGACGGAAGTAGTGGTACGTACAATTATACAAACGGCTCCAGTTCTGGAAAGGTTATTAATGCCGATAAAAGTGGGTACAGTTATACCAATGACGGAAGTGATAATGTTCAAGTTAACAATTTCGATTCGACCGGAAAGATCACAGAAATAGATTGGAGTAAAGCGGACGGAAGTTATGGAAGCAATGTATTAAACACTGATGGTACACTTACCTCGACGGTTACAACAGCGGACGGGACTACAACTACGACAACTTCTGAACCAAACGCCCTCCAAAACCTCATAAACGGCTTCAATACAGCAACAGATGCTATCACTACTTACGGTCCTTCGATCATCGATGCACTTTCCCTTATTAAAGCGATCCAGTCGGGAGAACCATTGCCGATTGTAACATCTGGACTCCGGTTAGCTAATGATATAGACAAATGGGATAAGGCGGTAGATCTTCCTTATCTAAACGGAGCTGCATCCGTTGCAGGAGGGGTTTTAAGTATCATGAGTCTTGATGCAGCCCTCAAACGAGGGGATACGCTTGGTGTAATTGCTTCGACTGCCAATGCGGTTAATTTTGGAGCAATTGCTTATGCTAGTTTTACCAATACACTAAATGCTACAAGTGGACTGTCTTTTGAAATAGGTCAAACACTTATGGGTAGCGGTTTGGATCATATGGGGGTTAATGCGCTTGGTCTGACCGATGGTGCGCTCCCTTATCTCAATTTGGCATTGGCAATTCAGAGCGGAGATGAAGTAGGAATCGCGGTAGCAGCGGTTTCTCTGATTCCAGGTATGCAATGGGTCGGTACTGCCTATGGAGTTTACAGTATGATCGGCGGTCTCTTCGGCGGAGACGACATCCCAGATCCATGGGGAACAGGTCGGTATGTATGGGACGGTACAGGAATCACGTATGAAAGTGCCGGAGAGACAGGAGGAAACGAAGCGGTTAGCGGCGTAATGCAAAGCGTCATTAATGCTATGAACTCCCTCATCGAACAACAACGCCTCACCAACCCTACCAGTTCACTGGGTATCATCGCTAACCGTATGCCAAGTGTGGCGTATGATATGTCAGGATACCGTTACACCGATATCGATCCTCTTACAGGGGTTGAGCTGCATCCCTCTCTTCGCTTCGATACCTCAGGTAATCCGTACAACGCTACAGCAGGGTCACCCGAGTCGTACCAATCTATCGGAGAAGCGATCATCATGTCGGCACTGGAACGTCAGGCAATAGCTCCGATGTGGGAAGTCCAAACGGCTAAAATGCAAACCGATGCAGGAGACCCGAAAGCGGGACTCACTGAAGAGGCACGCGCAGGACGTGACGGTCAACTGGCCGCTGCAGTCACCGGAGACACCCAAACGTTCCGCCCTGTTGCTCTGGATCTAAACGGAAACCTCGAAATCGACACTCTCTCAAAAGCCACATCAGGAGTTAGTTTCGATGTCGATGATTCGGGATATCTCAAAGAGACGGCATGGGTCGGGGCAGGTGATGCATTCCTGACACTGGATCGTGATTACAATGGTGAAACCAATAGCGGTCGTGAGATGTTTAGTAACTCTACCGTCGCCATCGGGCGCAGAGGATTGGCGGGGATAGGATGGGTCGATGCCAACTATGATGGGAAAATCACATCAGCCGATCCGGTATGGAACGAACTACGCGTATGGCAAGATGCCAACAGCGACGGCACGGAGGCCGATAGCGAGAGTCTGACACTGGATGAACTCGGTATCACCGAACTCAACTACGCAATGGGAACCTTCACCCAAAACGGTGTCAAAAAACTCCTCTCCAGCCCCGATCTCGAAGCCGATACCGCCGGGGTAAAAGTCAATGTCGTTCCGGAAGGTATACTCATCGATTCAAGTACGGATGGTTTGTCATTGTTGGTGACTCGTATCGATGATATGACGGCGGTAGAAGCAAATCAAGACGGTATAAGCGGATACGAAGACGTCGAGATGATCGTGAACAGTACCGATCTGCTTACTAACGATACGTTGGGAGGATTTACCGGACGGGATCTGGAATTTACCGGTGTATCGAATTTCCGTCACGGCAGTGGGTTTGTGGATGCGAACGGATTTGTCCATTTTATACCCGAAGCCAACTATTTCGGAAACGAAGCGGGATTCGACTATATGACCACTGCGACGGCGAACGCTCAAAGCGGTACGGGGAATGTGGTTGTGACATTACAGAATGTTAATGATGCTCCGACAATTACGGTCGATCGTATACCCAAACCAATTTATGGATATACGGATATCGCATATGATACAGATGGTAATGTTTCAGGAGGTTTACCGATATATGAACCGTATTACACTTATACGATGGGGTGGGTAGAAGACCCTGAATACGGCAGGTCTTATGCAAGGATACCCATACTGCATGACACGGCAGTAGCCTATGAAGATAGTGGATCAGGTATGATTATTGGGAATGATATCGATGATCCGGCTTCATCTTTGACCTATGAGATCGTTGGACAGCCGCAATACGGTGGTATTTCGATGGATGGTTCGGGAAATTACGTTTATACTAGCTGGTTTAGTCCCGGAGTACCGAGTAATTCAGCAAGCCAGCCTTTGGTAACTGCTGGCTTGCTAAAACCGGAAACGGATAGCTTTCAAGTGCAAGTGACTGACCCTCACGGAGCGAGTAGTGTTATGACCGTGAGCGTACCACATATCGGGTATTATTCTCCTCCGACCCCTCCGGGCGGCGGCGGGAAAAAACCGATTGCCGTCGATTTGAGCGGCAATGGATTTGAGTTTATCAACGTAGACGATTCCAATGTCTTTTTTGACGTTACCGGAGATGGATGGAAACGACGTACTGCATGGGTGGGTGCGAGTGATGGACTATTAGCATTTGACAGCGACGGCAACGGCAAGATCGAAACCTCGGGTGAAATCAGCTTCGTCGGATACAAAGAGGGAGCACAAACCGATCTCGAAGGACTTGCTGCATTCGATACGAACAGTGATGGTGTCTTTAGCGCTTTGGATGAAAAATGGAGCCGATTCGGTGTGTGGCAGGATGCGAACAGTGACGGTATTACCGATGAGGGAGAATTTAGAACCCTCGATGAAATGGGTGTCGCGGGGATAACGCTCAGCAGTGACGGCGCATTCTCGATCATCAATGAGCAAACCATCCACGGTACAAGCACGATGCAGATGAATGACGGCTCCGCAATGGCGATCGCCGACGTAACACTCGAATACTCCAACGAAATCCAAGTCCACAACAGTGATGGTACGACATCAAGTGTCGTCACATCCCCATTCTCTCCCGATGGTGAAGAGATCAACGGGACTGAGGATAAAGACCTGATCCTCGGCAAAAACGGTAACAACATCGTCAACGCCTACGGTGGAGACGACGTGATCTTCGAAGACGGAGGGAACGACGTCATCGATGCGGGTGAGGGGAATGATATCGTTTATGCCGGAGCCGATAATGATCTCGTATTTGCCCAAGGTGGAGATGACCTCGTTTATGGCGGTCTGGGCGATGATATGATCTTCGGCGGTGACGGTCACGATGCGATCTTCGCCGATGGCGGAAACGACGTCGTATTTGCCGGAAGCGGCAATGATATGGTTACCGGTGGGTATGGTAATGATGTCATTAGTGGTGATGACGGTGATGATCAGCTCTATGGCGAGTCGGGTAACGACGCTCTCTTCGGACGGGATGGGAATGATGAGCTTTTCGGTACGGACGGCTATGATCTCCTAAACGGTGGAGCGGGAGATGACCTCCTCGATGGCGGCAGCGAAGCCGATGAGATGGTCGGTGGAACGGGGGATGATACCTATGTTGTCGATAATGTAGCCGATATCGTCACGGAAATTGCAGGAGAAGGAATCGACACGGTTATCTCCACTATCGACTATACGCTCGCCGATACCTTGGAAAACCTGACGTTGAGCGGCGATGCGATCAACGGCACTGGAAACGATGCCGATAACACTCTCATCGGTAATGCAAATGACAACCGTCTCGAAGCCAAAGGGGGTAACGATACCCTCAACGGCGGTATGGGAGCCGATACGCTTATCGGCGGAAGCGGTAATGATCTCTACACTGTCGACAACACGGGCGATACGGTTATTGAGAACAGTGCCGAGGGGATCGATACGGTTCGCTCGTCTGTCTCTTATACCCTCTCGGATAATGTTGAGAATCTAACATTGAGTGGCTCAGCATCGATCAACGCTACGGGCAATGCTTTGGATAATACACTGATCGGAAACAGCAGCAATAACGTTCTAGATGGAGGGATGGGCATCGATACGATGATCGGGGGCAAAGGAGACGATGTTTACGTTGTCGATAATACGGCGGACATCGTAACCGAATATGTGGGAGAGGGGATTGACACGATCCGATCCAGCGTTACGCGCACTCTCGAAGAGACGGTTGAGAATCTTGTACTAACCGGTGATAATGCAATCGACGGAACCGGTAACGCTATGGCGAATATCCTCATCGGTAACAGCGCGAATAACGTGTTGGACGCTAAAGCGGGAAGTGATGCGATGGCGGGATACGGAGGCGATGATACCTATATCGTCGATAATGTCGACGATACGGTGTATGAGTCGGTCGATGCGGGAGACGATCATGTCATATCTAGCGTCACTTACACACTTTCCGATAATGTTGAACGTCTGACATTGGTTGGAAGCGAAGTAATTGACGGAACGGGTAATGATTTGAATAACACACTCATTGGGAACGAAGCCGCTAATGTCATCGACGGAAAAGCGGGTGCGGATACGATGATCGCAGGTGCGGGAGATGATACGTACATCGTCGATAACGCCGGAGATAGCGTAATCGACGCATTGAACCAAGGGATCGACGCGATCTACAGCAGTGTCAGTTACGTCCTTCCGGAAAACGTCGAGAATCTTACTCTTACCGGAGATGATAATATTTCGGCGATGGGGAATGGATTGGACAATACCCTCGTCGGCAACATCGGAAATAACGTCATCGATGGAGGTGCCGGAGTCGATACGATGAGCGGAGGGTTGGGTGATGATGTCTACGTCGTCGATAACGTCTCTGATACCGTGAGCGAATCGGCAGAGGAAGGGAACGATACGATCCGCTCATCCGTGACCTACACCCTTTCGGAGAACGTCGAACGTCTCGAATTGACAGGCATGGAAGCTATTGACGGATACGGTAACGGTTTGGATAACACCCTGATCGGAAATGCAGCCAATAATATTCTTGATGGAAAAACAGGGATCGATGTGATGAGCGGCGGTATGGGAGATGACACCTACATCGTCGATAATATCGGCGATACCGTCTATGAGTCGGTTGATGCAGGAGACGATCATGTGATCTCCAACGTCACCTATACCCTCTCGGATAACGTAGAACGCTTAACCCTCGTCGGAATCGATACGATCGACGGTACAGGAAACGTGCTGGATAATATCCTAATCGGTAACAATGCCGACAACGTGCTTGACGGTAAAGCTGGTGCCGATAAAATGGCTGGTGATAGCGGAAACGATTCTTACATCGTAGACAACGCGCTGGATGTTGTGATTGAAGCTGTGGATGAGGGAATTGACACGATTTACAGCAGTGTCAGCTACGTCCTTCCGACCAATGTCGAGAACCTTACTCTCACCGGAACGGATAATATTTCGGGGACCGGTAACGAACTCGACAACATCCTAATCGGCAATAACGCAAACAATACCCTCTTTAGCGGTTTGGGCAATGATACGATCGACGGCAAAGACGGCAACGATATTTTGGAAGGAAGTCGTGGAAATGACACCATGCTCGGCGGACTTGGGAATGATACGTATATCTACAATATGAACGACGATTTGGACACTCTTTTCGATGAAGGGGGCGAGGATACGCTACGCTTTACCGAAGGGCTGAGTCTGGATAACGTTGCACTGCGTGTCCTTGATATTGATGGCGTCCTGAGAGCGCAAGTGAGGGTTCTGAATGCCGGAGGATGCGAACAACCGAATCAAGGGTTTGATTTTGACGTTACCAAAGATGCTCAGGGCAATTATGTTTCACCGATTGAGCATTTCACTTTCAGCGACGGCAGTAGTAAGACGTTTGACGATGTACTGATTAAAACCCAAATCACCTACGGTACGAATAAGCAGACAACGATTGTGACGGGGCGCAACGACAATATCATCTATGGGACCGGTAAAAGTAATGTTATCATGTCCGGCACCGGGAACGATATCGTCTATGCGGCCAGCGGCGGCGATTCGATTTACACTCAAGGCGGTAATGACGTTCTTTACGGTAATACAGGAAATGATACATTTGACGGCGGATGCGGAATCGACCTTTTATTCGGAAACAACGGGAATGACGTCTTGAGCGACCTTTCCGGAAACAACCTTCTGTGGGGCGGTTTCCAAAACGATACAATCATAGCCGGTAACGGAAACGATTTTATTGCCGGAGGAACGCATAACGATATCCTAAATGGCGGCGGCGGATACAATATTTTTGCACTCAATCGAGGAGATGGACGTGATACGATCCTTCCGGCGGCAGGGGCTCACAATACCATTTCTCTCAATGATGTCAGTTATAAAGAGATCTCTATGAGTAAAAGCAGCAATGACTTGATTCTGGATATCGGGTCCAATTCGACGGTAACATTCAAAGAGTGGTATTCAGATACGGTAAATCAGAATTTCGATACTCTTCAGATCGTCTCGTCTCAAGTTGAGAATTTCGATTTCCATGCTCTGGTAGATGCATTCGATGCGGCCAGAGTTGCAAACCCGAAACTGGGAAGTTGGGAAACGATGAACGAACTGTTGAATACCCATCTCAGCACTAGCGATTCGATGGCACTTGGCGGTGATCTGGCAATAACGTATGCACAGACAGGGGATTTAGCGAATGTATCGCTTGCGGCGGCTCAAAATACGCTGCGAGATCCGTCATTCGCTATGGCGGCACAACCCTTGACAAATAATTTATCAGCTTAAAGGAATATGATTGATGAGCAATGAAACCAAACCCCACGTTTTTAACGAAGAAGATTTAACCCATTCGCAGCAGGCTCTCTCAAAACTGCCGATCCTCGGGCCGGCGATATGGCTTTATGCCAAAGATCCGATCCGAAAATTTACGTTTATCGCCGAAACCGATTTTACCATTATGCCTCCAATTATTTTGGATCAATGCCGACTCTATACCCGTAGCCAAATTCCGTTTGCCTTCGTCACTTGGGCAAAAGTGAATGACGATGTGCATGCACGCCTTCTTTCGGGAACTCCGAAAATTGCTCCACACGAATGGCAAGGGGGTTCCAATGTTTGGCTGATCGATATCGTTACCCCTTTTGGGCAGAGCGAAGAGACAATCAATGAAGCTCTAAGTTTATTCCCCGGTCAACAGGTACATGGATTCGCCCCCGTTCCCGGAGCTAATCCTCCGCTGCAACTGATGTCATGGGATGTTCCTCTCCAGGATGCTGCAACGAATGGCTGAATCACGTATCTCTACAATGACTCCTGAAGCGATTGAATTCGCTCCGGGGCTTCTGGCTATTCAGGAGAGTCCTCCCAGCAAGCTTCCAAAAACGATTCTTTATTTGGTTATCGTTTTATTTTTCATTTTACTCGGATGGGCGATTTTCGGCAAGCTCGACATTGTCGCGACTGCCGAAGGACGTCTTATCCCGAAATCGTATGTAAAAATCGTCCAGCCGGCCGAGGGGGGAGTGATCAAAGAGATTCTCGTGCACGAAGGGCAATCGGTCAGGGAAGGTGATGTGCTAATACGAATGGATGGTACGGCTATGTTATCCGATACCCGAAGTGTTGAGGGAGAGATGCGTCTACGCTCACTTCAACTGCGCCGAATCGGTGCGGAGCTTGGTACGGGTGGATTGCAAAAAAGTACAGAAGATCCCGATGATTTGTATATGCAGACGCAGCAGCAATATACAGCACATCGCCAAGCGTATCACGATGCAATTGCTCAAGAGATGCAGGTACTTAAAAAAACAGAACATGATCTCTCTGCGGCTCAAGAAGTGCTAAGCAAACTTGATCAAACGTTGCCGATGTATCGCCGCAATGCGGAATCGTATAAAAAATTGGCCAATGACGGATATATCAGCCGTATCGAAGCGGATGATAAAGAGCGTGAAAAAATCGAAAAAGAGCAAGATTATCAAGCGCAAAAATCTACAGTTGCAGGATTGCAATCAGCGGTAGAGGCTTCTCGTAAGCGGTTAGCACAACTCTCATCGAATGATAAAAGCCAGCTTGAGAACGAACGTTCCGATACCCAATCGCAGTATAAACGTTTGGTGCAAGAGTGGGGGAAAAATGTTTATAAAAGCTCCTTATTGGAACTTAAAGCTCCTCAAAGCGGTATCATAAAAGACCTAGCAACCCATACGCAAGGCTCCGTAGTCTCTCCGGGGACGGTACTGATGTCTTTGGTCCCGCATGATGATCCGCTTCAAGTGGAAGTGATGATCAAAAACGAAGATGTCGGGTTCGTTCACTCCGGACAAAAAGTCAAAGTCAAACTGGTGGCCTATCCGTTCCAAAAATACGGAATGATTGACGGTGAAGTTATTCATGTAGGTGCGGATGCGATCCAAGCGGCTCAACAAACACCGCAGGAGCCATCCAATACGGCTGCACCGATGACCATGACCTATAAAGCACTTATTCATCTGCAATCGCAAGAATTGGATTTAGATGGTAATCGGCTTAAACTCACTCCGGGGATGCAAACAATTGCCGAAATTCATCTGGGCAGACGGACGGTGATGGAATATCTCCTCTCTCCGGTTCAAAAAGCGTGGCAAGAATCAGGGCGTGAACGATGAGGCACTATTCATCTTTGCTATTGGCGTGCAGCATCAGTGTTTTTGCTGATAGTGTGTTGACATTGCAAAAAGCTTATGAACTCGCATTGATGAATCATCCGGGATATCGTGTCGAGCAATTCAAAACCCAAGCCGTCGAAGAGAATGTTCGGCAAGCGCAAGCGCGGCTTTTTCCTAAAGTGGATATTAGCGCTTCGGGGGGTAAATACGAATACGAGACATCCTACAACGGTGCGGAGACCTCCGAAATGTATAAAACGTATTCTCTGTCTCTCAGCCAACCGTTGTTTCGTCCGGAATTATGGCGTGCAGTCGATCAAATGCAAACACGATACGACACTTCGACGACCGAGCTCGAAAAACAGGCTCAATTGGTAGGTGTCGATGTGATTAAAACGTACATGCAAATACTCCAATCTCAAGCCAGTATAGAAAAACTGCAAAGTCAAAAAGAACTTTATGACGCGAAGTTTCGCAAAAGCTCCGACATGATAGGGATGGGGTTGTCCAACAGCGTCGAATTAATTGAAGCGAAAGTGAACAAAGAAAAAGCGTCAGCAGATCTTATAGCCAAAAAACGAGAATACCAAACGCTGAAAAATAAGTTGGCGAGATTGTGTAAAACGCCATTCGATTCCATCGCCCCGCTCCGAAGCGATACGAAGTTTTCCATGTCGAAAGAGGGGTGGATAAACCGTCTCCAAGAAAACAAGGAGATCAAAATTGCACGCCTCTCCAAAAAAGCGGCGGAAGATGAAGTCTCTATCCGCCGATACGATCATTATCCTAAAGCCGATTTGAGTTTGGGACGGAGTCAAAACTATACCAATGACCCAGTAGCACACAAATACGACAATAAAGCCTTCATCCAGCTTTCATTCCCGATCTATCAAGGGGGTTATACCTCTTCAAGAGTCCAAGAAGCCGTATTATTACTTAATGCCGCCGAATCGAATGAAGAACTGGCACATCTGCAAATTCAAGATAAATTCGAAGAGTTATGGACACAACGAGAATCACTATATGAGTCAATCAGTGTTCTCAAACAAGCAGTAGAATCTTCAAAATTGTTTCTAAAATCAGTACAAAGCGGATATGCAAAAGGGATCAAAAACCAGCTGGATGTTATGGATGCAGAGTTTAAAATGAAAAGTGTCGAGAGTGAATTAAACATTTCTCATTATGATATGATGGTTAATGAAGTTGGCTTGTTGGATTTGGTGGGGCAGCTGATGATACAAAATGAGGAATTTTGATGATGAAACGAATCTTTGCAACGATGACTGCTGCGTTACTGATAGGTGGATGCTCAACGCTTCAGATAGGGTCAAAAGATCCTTTGAACGGAGAGTGGAAATCCCTCAGCTCGAGTGCCACGATCCGTTTTGATAATGGAAGAATAAGCGGGAGTGATGGGTGTAACCGCTTCGGATCAGCTTATATTTCCAGCGGCGATACCCTAATGATATCGGATAAAATGATGTCGACGATGATGGCATGTGAGCCGGAGCGGATGAAAAGTGCCGATCAGTTTCGTCACGTACTGATGCTCTCTAAACGATACCGCTTAGGCGAAAAAACATTGACACTATTGGGTACGTCAGGAGAAATTCTCGGTGAATTTGTTCGTATAGAAAAACAACCGTAATCCTTTTTTAAGTGATAAAGAGAAGAAAAAAAAGCTGATTACCATACCGGTAGAGTGGGAAGAAAAAATAAGAGAATTTCATGGAGGAACAGTGAGCGCCTATATTTTGATAGCGCTTCAAGAGCGGATGCAAAAAGACGCATTGTTGTGATAACACTGCCATAAGCGAGTTGGCTTAGGAGTGATAAAAGTACTTAGTGTGAGGGCTGTAGTTTTGATTTTTGGTAAAGCTCTACCGTAGCTTGAACGTATCCGTCGATACTTCCGCAGTCGTAACGCTTGCCTTGGAATTTATAGGCGATAACATTTCCGGTGCGTGCTTGTTCCATGAGCGCATCGGTGATTTGGATCTCTCCCCCTTTGCCGGGTTTGGTGGAGCTGAGAATATCAAAGATATCGGGTGTGAGGATATAACGCCCGATAATCGCAAGGTTGGTTGGTGCATCGGCAGGTGAGGGCTTTTCAACCATCGTACTGACGCGATAAATACCCTTTTCAATCTCTTCACCGGCGATAACCCCGTATTTATCGGTATGATTGGGATCGATTTCTTCAATAGCAACGATCGAGCATTGATATTTTTCGTACAATGCGACCATTTGGGTAAGTACCCCTTGATGATCATTGACACATAAATCATCCGCCAAAATGACGGCAAAAGGTTGATGTCCGACTAGCGGTTTTCCGGTTAAGATGGCATGTCCCAGCCCCTTCATCTCTAACTGTCGTGTATAGGAAAAGGTACATTTATCGATAATATGACGAATGTCTGCGAGCATTTTCTCTTTTGATGTCCCTTTGATCTGATGTTCCAGCTCATAACTGATATCAAAATGGTCCTCGATAGCACGTTTTCCGCGACCGGTGACGATTGCCATGGTGTTCATCCCCGCTTCCATCGCCTCTTCTACTCCGTATTGGATAAGAGGTTTTGTGAGTACCGGAAGCATCTCTTTGGGCATTGCTTTGGTAGCGGGTAAGAAACGGGTTCCGTATCCTGCAGCAGGAAATAAACAGACTTGGATCGGAGATTTTTGTTTCATGCATGACCTTAGGGATTTGTATTCGGAAGTTCAACAAAATCCGATAATTGAAAATACGGTTTGGATGGCAATTCATAAAATAACAATAAAACGGGTATTTTCTTTGACATTATACAAGAAATACTCGATGTAATTATGATCGGCTTTGAACGGTTAGTGTTCGCATTGAATGGTGTGCATCGTACGAAATTATCGAGTATTACTGAAAGTAAATCTATTTTCATGAAACAGTTTCAGACATGCATCAACCACTGAAGCATCGTACCAGCTTCCCCGTCCCCGTCTGATCTCTTCTAACGCCGGTTCGATCCCTAATGATGCGCGATAAGGTCGATGCGATGACATCGCTTCGACGACGTCGGCAATGCAGATAATTTTTGCTTCAAGCAGTATTTCATCCCCTTTGAGCCCTTGCGGGTAGCCGGTACCGTCTATTTTCTCATGGTGTTGTAAGATAATGTCGGCAATCGGCCATGGAAATTTGACATCTTTGAGAATATTGTATCCTTCCTCAGGATGGGTTTGTATCAGCATGAACTCGATTTTGTTGAGTTTACCGGGCTTGGATAGGATTTCTGCAGGGATATGAATTTTACCTAAATCGTGGATGATAGCGGCGAGATGTATCCCCTGCACCTGTTCATCACCTAATTGCATTTCACGGGCAATGGCTGTCGCTAATTCACTTACACGATGTTGGTGACCTGCGGTATAGGGATCGCGTGCCTCAACCGTAGCGGCTATGGTTTGAATAGACTGTTCCAAACTTTGCCGAAGAAGTATTGTATGTTGTTCATGAAGGGCGCGGGTGCGTAGATTGAGGATACCGTAGGAGAGATCATTGGCGAGTTCTTCGAGGAGGCGAATCTCTTCCTCGTCAAAAGTGTTTTCTTCGCTGGAATAGATACACAGAGCGCCAAAAGTTTTGTCTGCATTTGAGAGCGGGAGAGCAATATTTGAAATATATCCTTCTGAGAGGGCCGCCTCTTTCCATAATTTTACGCCGATGGCACAGGCGATATTGTGACAGACTTGTGTTGTCCCGGTCCGTATCGCAAACGAAACGGGCAATTGACCATCGGGCGTATCATCCCATGTGATATTATTGGCCCATTCATGATTCTTAACGTTTAATCCGGCTCCGGCTATGAGAGTCAAACTCTTTTGCGGGTTTTCTTCAGCGTATACAACGGCAGCGAGGTTATATCCTGCCTGCTCAACGATTACATTGGTGACTGTTTGAAGCAATTCGTATTCATGTTTAGCTCGTACCAAGGCCATATTGCACGATGAGAGGGTTTTGAGTGCACGGTTGGCACGGCTGAGTGATATTTCAGAGAGTTTTCTCTCCGTAATGTCCCGATCGATCCCCCGATAACCGGCAAATTCCCCCTGCTCGTTAAAAAAAGGGAGACCGCTCGTTTCCAAAGTTTTGGTACTTCCGTCTTTGCACACATTGGTGTTTTCCAAGGTCGTAAGCGCAGTATGATCAGCTACCAGTTTTTTAAATCCGGAACTGAGACGCTGAGCTTCATCGGGGGGCATAAAATCAAAAGGGGATTTCCCTAAGACTTCTTCAGGGGTGTAGCCAAGGAGTGTCTGCACGCTTGGGCTGACGTAGGTGTAGTTTCCATTTTGATCAACTTCCCAAATCCAGTCACTGGTTGATTCGACAAGCATACGGAATTTCTCTTCACTTTCGCGAAGAGCCTGTTCAATTTGTCGTTGTTCGGTAATATCTTCGAGGATATGCAAAGAGTAAAGATAATTGCCTCGCTCATCTTTGATGATGAAACCTTTTGAATGAAAAAGTTTATCGTCAATCTTAACATCTTCCTCACTTCCTTCACTTAAAGGATCTTCGAGTGCTTCGGTGCAGTGGGGCAGGGGCCCGTCGCTTTTAGGGAAGAGTTCATAATAGAGTCGGCCGATAATCTCGGAATAGGGGATGCCGGCATACTTACTGTAGGCTTTATTACAGCGGAGGATACGGAACTCTTTGTCATGCAGAAATATCGGAGATGAAATAGCATCCAAAGCGTACAACCATTCTTGATAGGCATACTCGATTTTAGTATTTATCTTTTCTCGCGTATTGTTCACAATTTGACCCTGTCCAATTTTCTTTAATTGTATTGGCAATGATTATAGCATTTTATTGTGCAGAGGAGTAATAGTGTTGTATCTTGTGGTTTAATGGGCTGTGAGTTTCAAAATATAGGTGGTGGCTAATCTCGGAATCGAACCAAGGACACGCAGATTTTCAGTCTACTGCTCTACCGACTGAGCTAATTAGCCACTTTTGTGAGGCCGAAATTATAGCTTGACAAGCTTAAAGATAAGCTTAAAGTGTGGAAAGCGACTATTTTGTCGCTTTCGCAAGTTCCTTAAATAGGTTCCCCCGCTGGGCGTACGAGGTAAATTGATCCAAACTTGCCGCTGCGGGAGAGAGCATCGCGATGCTGTGGCGGTTATGTTTCTTGCTGATCTGCTCTACCGCAACATCGAGAGTGTTACAGAGGGTGCAGGGGATGTTGTATTGTTTACAAAGGGCTTCAAGACGTAAAGCGTTGCTTCCGATTGCGTAGACATCTACATCGTAGCGTTTAAGCGGTGCAAAAAGCTCTTCGAGATCGACCCCTTTGTCATCCCCTCCGAGTACCAGATGAATTTTATGATCGCTGTAGGTTCGTAATGCGGCGAGGGTTGCATCGATATTCGTCGCTTTGGAATCGTTGACCCAAAGACGGTCGCGAGCGTCGCGAAACTCCTCTTGACGGTGAGGATCGAGGACGAAAGCGTTAATACGGTCATAATCGCATCGATCATAGAGGATTTTATCAATCCCCATCGCAATCATCGCATCCATCAAGAATGCCCCTTTAAATTTGATCTTAGAAGCATCAAATCCGAAATATGCGGCGAGATCTTTTTCATCTTCGTAGATGATTTTAAATCCGTTGGTGGGGGCATCGGCAAACATTTTAGGCAAGATGACCGCTTCTCCCTCCTTCATCATGGTGAGGGGCCCCAGTTTCGCATCGTAATAAGCCTGCATACTCCCATGCCAGCTGACATGATCGGGGGTAACAGGGAGGAGGGCATAGATATTCGGACGTGCAATGGTGTTGTAGTGCATACTGAACGAACTGGTTTCCAAAATCCAGATCGGGGCATCGGGGGACATATCGGCTAATGGAGTCCCGATGTTACCGCCGCTGATGGCTCCTTTGTCGCTGAGGAGGTGTTCGACCATCTGTGTTGTCGTTGTTTTGCCGTTGGTACCGCTGATCCAGATCGAAAACGGCATTTGCGGGGCAAAGAAATCGTATTCGCTGATAAGGTGCTGTGCGTGTTGGATCAGCGCATGCGAAGGGGGGAACCCGGGTGAGGGGATCTCGTGGGAAAAGTGAGAGGAATCAAATTCACCGACCGGTTTGAGAAAATTTCCCTCTTCATCGACCGAAGCTTCCGTAAATTTATCATCGAAAAAAGTGCAAGGGCCGAAATGTTTGGCGATGGCACGGGTCGTTTTCCCGTACCCGAAACAGGCGATAGTTTGATTTTTCATTAGCGAATCTTTAAAGTAATTAGTGCGAAGATGTTTGAGAGGAGGGCGATAATCCAAAATCGGACGATGATTTTGTTCTCCGCCCACTGTTTCATTTCAAAATGGTGATGAATCGGTGCCATCAAAAAGACCCGTTTTTTGCGGAGTTTGTAGCTTCCTACCTGCAAGATAACCGATACCGTTTCGATGACGAAGATGAGGCCGATGAGGATAAGGAGAATCTCACTTTTACCGATGATTGCCATGTAGGCGATAAACGCTCCCAAGGTAAGTGAGCCGCTATCCCCCATAAACACTTGCGCAGGGTGACAGTTAAACCACAAAAAGCCCAGCAGTGAACCGATCAATGCCGCCGCGATGATCACAACCTCTCCGGCGGGAATTTTCGGCATCAAGAGATAATGGGAGAGTGCGGCATTACCGACGATGTAGACGATAATGCTGAGGGAGAGGAGGGCAAAGATCGAGGGAACCGTGGCAAGACCGTCGAGTCCATCGGTAAGGTTGACCGCATTGGAAGTGGCAATCATAACCAAAACCCAAAACACAATACTCCATCCCCCCATATCAAAAAGGCTCGATTTGATAAACGGAACGTAAAAACCGGTCTCTAGTTTGGCAACATAGATCAAAAATAATCCAATGGCAATACCAAAAATGATCTGGAGGGTAAGTTTCGCACGGGCACTAAGTCCTGCAAGGTTGTCACCGCCGCGAATTTTACCCCAGTCGTCGGTAAAACCGATATACGCATAAAATACTAACGTCAATAAGCCGCCGATAACAAACGGGTTTGTGATATTTACTGTCAGGAGGGATGCTATAACGGTAGAAGCAACAAAAACGATTCCCCCCATTGTTGGGGTTTTGGCTTTCCCTTGGTGAGCGCTGACGTACTCATTGATTGGCTGCACGCGTGCGGAGCGCTGTGCCCAGGTGATAAAGCGAGGCATAAAAAAGAGGGTAAGGAGTAAACCGATAAAGAAAGCAATGCCCGCCCGAACGGTAATGTATTGAAAAATATTTAAGTGGAAAAAAGAATCAGCAGGGATATTTTGATAAAACCAATATAACATTTAGGGTACTCTTTAAAAGACAAAATTGTAAAGCAAGTGACATTTTAATATAATTAGTCAAAAGTTTGATTAATCGAAGGAGCCAATTTGAGTAAAAAAACGGTTTTAGTCATTACTGACGGCATCGGCTACTCTCAGAAACGTGAATATAATGCTTTTCACGCGGCCCATAAGCCGACGTACGATCAACTGTTTCGTGATGTTCCCCATTCACTGATCGATACCTTTGGGCTGAGTGTCGGTCTCCCTGAGGGACAGATGGGCAACTCTGAGGTAGGACATATGTCGATCGGAAGCGGTCGGGTATTGTATCAGGACTTAGTCAAAATCTCTCTGGCTCTCGAAGAGGGAACGTTTGAGAATAATAGTGTTTTTGCCTCATTACTCAAAACCAGCAAGCGGATCCATTTGATCTCTCTTTTAAGCGACGGTGGTGTTCATTCGCACATCGATCATTTGATGGGAGTCGTGGAGATTACTGCCGAAGCGGGCAAAGAGGTATGGCTCCATCTGATTAGCGATGGGAGAGATGTGGCCCCTACATCGGCAAAACTCTTTTTGCATACGGTCAATGCACACGGCTATCCTAACGTTAAGATCGGCTCATTGGGCGGGCGATTTTTTGGAATGGATCGTGATAATCGCTGGGATCGTGTTCAAAAGGGCTATGATGCAATCGTATGTGCCAACCCTAAAAGTGAACAAAGTGTTGCCGATTACATCGAAAATGCCTATGCTGCCGGTGAGACCGATGAATTTATCACCCCTACGGCTTTTGAAGGATATGACGGATTTAAAGAGAGTGATGCTGTTTTAATACTCAATTTCCGAAGCGATCGGATGCGTGAGCTGACAACGGCTGTGGGCGATTCTGCGTTCAACGGATTTAAGCGGGAATTTGTACCGACTCATTTGGCGACAATAACGCAGTACGACAAAAATTTCCCTTATCCGGTGCTGTTTCCTAAAGATGCGCCGATCAATACGCTCGCTGAGGTCATCTCTAAAGCAGGTTTACGACAGCTTCACACGGCAGAGACCGAAAAATATGCCCACGTTACTTTTTTCTTTAACGGCGGTATCGAAGAGCCGTATGAAAACGAAACACGGGTACTGATCCCAAGCCCACAAGTGAAAACCTATGATATGCAACCGCAGATGTCCGCTCCTGAAGTAGGTAATGTTGTGCTTAAAGCGATGGATGAAGGGGTTGATTTTGTGGTCGTTAATTTCGCAAACGGCGATATGGTCGGGCATACCGGAAACTTTGAAGCAGCGGTTAAGGCGGTTGAGGCCGTTGATGAAGAGCTGGGACGGATTGTCGAAACAGCACAAAAAAACGGCTATGCAATGGTTTTGACCTCCGATCACGGTAACTGCGAAGAGATGCGTGATGATGCGGGCAATACCCTCACGAATCATACGGTCGGAAAAGTATGGTGTTTTGTGATGGCAGATGGGGTGAAGCAGGTTCATCCGGGCGCACTGAATAATGTAGCACCGACGGTTCTCAAACTGATGGGGCTTGACATTCCATCCGAGATGGATGGGCCGCTGATTTAGTATATCATTAGGCTTTTTCGTCATCCTGAACTTGATTCAGGATCTCAAAGATTGCGGATCGGGTCCGCAATGACAAAACTTTACAACATAAGGAAACAGATGAAATTCACAGGTAAAAATGTATTGGTAACAGGTTCAAGCCGAGGAATCGGTGCGGAAGTGGCAAAAGTATTGGCGGGATACGGTCTTAAAGTATGGATCAACTATCGCAGCGGTGCGGCAGCGGCAGACGCAGTCAAAGAAGCGATTGAAGCTGAAGGCGGATGTGCGGCGGTGATCGGTTTTGACGTTGCGGATGAAGCGGCGTTTGTCGATGCGGTGAAAACCATTGTCGATGCGGACGGTGAACTCTCTTATCTTGTTAACAATGCGGGAATTACAAACGATAAATTGGCGCTTCGTATGAAGGCCGAAGAATTTACGAGTGTCATTGATGCAAACCTTACTTCTGCATTTATCGGTTGCCGTGAAGCGATGAAAGCGATGCGCAAACAAAAATTCGGAAGCATCGTCAACATGGCCTCAATCGTAGGTGAAACCGGGAATGCGGGACAAACCAACTATGCCGCATCCAAAGGGGGAATGATCGCGATGACCAAAAGTTTTGCGATCGAAGCGGCAACCAGCGGCATCCGTTACAACTGTATCACTCCGGGCTTTATCGCAACCGATATGACGGATGAGTTAAAAGAGGAAGTAAAAGCGGCCTTTACGGCAAAAATCCCGATGGGACGTTTCGGTGATGCAAAAGAAGTGGCGGAAGCAACGGCGTTTTTGCTTAGTGATCATGCGAGCTACATTACCGGAGAGACCCTCAAAGTCAACGGCGGGATGTTTATGTAGTACTAGGTTGGGAGGTCTATTTTGCCTCCTTAAGCTAAATATGGTATAATTTGCCGATTTTATTCATAGGAACAGGAGCTATTATGGCACTTATCGACGATATTAAAGAAGTAGTGGTTGAGCAACTCAGCGTAAACCCGGACGAAGTTAAAGAGGATTCTAAATTCGTAGAAGATCTTGGCGCTGACAGCCTTGACGTTGTTGAATTGGTAATGGCTCTTGAAGAGAAATTCGATATCGAAATCCCTGATGACGAAGCGGAAAAAATCCAAACTGTTCAAGATGTCATCAACTACATCCAAAGCAAAAACTAAAACCATTATCGAGGTTTTGCCTCGATAGTATCAATCTAACAATATGGTCTAAGAGTTTGGCTTAATGGAGCCAAAGTTTCAGACCATCCACCATCAGGAGAGAATGTGAAAAGAGTAGTAGTAACCGGAATGGGAATGATCAATGCAGTTGGTCATGATAAAGAGAGCTCATTCAAAGCAATTTGTGAAGGTGAATGCGGGATCGATATGATCACGATTTTCGATGCTTCAACACAAAGTGCGCAAATTGCCGGTGAGGTCAAAAACTTCGATCCTGAATCGGTTATGGATGCAAGAGAGGTTAAAAAAGCGGACCGTTTTATCCATTTGGGGATTAAAGCGGCGCAAGAGGCGATGGCAGATGCCAATTTTCCGGAAGGGTTTGATAAAGAGCGTTTCGGTATCGATGCAGCATCGGGTATCGGCGGTCTTCCATCGATTGAGCGCAACTCGATTATCCTCGAGACCAAAGGGCCTCGTCGTATCTCTCCATTCTTTATTCCGGGTGCATTGGTCAATATGCTCGGAGGATTTATCACGATCGATCATGGTTTGCAAGGGCCGAATCTTTCTGCGGTAACGGCATGTGCGGCGGGGACTCACGCTATTAGTGAAGCGGCAAAGACGATTATGATCGGCGGTGCGGATCAAATGCTCGTGGTTGCGGCTGAATCGGCGATTACCGGTGTCGGTATCGGCGGATTTGCTTCGATGAAAGCGCTTAGCACCCGCAACGATGATCCAAAACACGCATCACGTCCGTTTGATGCGGAACGTGACGGATTTGTTATGGGTGAGGGAGCGGCTGCATTGGTACTCGAAGAGTATGATGCGGCAGTGGCTCGCGGAGCACGTATTTATGCTGAGCTTATCGGTTTCGGTGAAAGCGGCGATGCGAATCATATTACGACTCCGAGTCTTGAAGGGCCGTTACGTGCCATGAAAGCGGCATTGAAAATGGCGGGACATCCGAAAGTCGATTACGTCAATGCCCACGGAACAAGCACCCCTACCAATGACAAAAATGAAACTGCGGCGCTTAAAATCGCATTCGGTTCCAAAGAGAACTGTCCTCCGGTAAGTTCAACCAAAGGTCAAACGGGTCACTGCCTCGGTGCAGCGGGTGGAATCGAAGCGGTTATCAGTATTATGGCGATGCGTGATGGTATTATCCCTCCAACCATCAACTACGTAAACCCTGATGAAAACTGTGATTTGGATATCGTTCCGAATGTGGCACGCAAAGCAGAGCTGAATATCGTTATGAGCAACTCATTTGGATTTGGCGGCACTAACGGTGTCGTTATTTTCAAAAAAATATAAGAGGGCAAGCCGTTGGCTACCTATTTAGATTTCGAACAGACTATTCGTCAAATCCAAGAAGAGATCATTGCGGCAGAAGTACGCTATGATCACCATGCAGTAGAGATTCTGAAGCAGGATTTGGACAAAGAAGTTCAAAAAACCTATGCTAATCTTTCCCCTTATCAAGAGCTTCAGCTCGCGCGTCACCAAGACCGCCCGTATGCGCTTGATTACATCAATCTCCTTTTGGATCAAAAATATGAGATTCACGGGGATCGCCATTTTCGTGATGACCTCTCTATCATCTGCTATATCGGAACCATCGGTGATGAACGGGTAATGGTGATCGGTGAGCAAAAAGGGCGCGGAACCAAAAACAAGCTTAAACGCAACTTCGGTATGCCGCATCCTGAAGGGTATCGGAAAGCTCTCCGCGTGGCAAAAATGGCCGAGAAATTCAATATCCCTTTGTTGATGCTGATTGACACTCCGGGCGCATACCCAGGGCTTGGTGCTGAAGAACGTAATCAAAGTGAAGCGATTGCCCGTAATTTGCTCGAACTCTCTAACCTTAATACGATTACCGTATCGGTTGTTATCGGCGAAGGGGGAAGCGGTGGAGCATTGGCTATCGGTGTGGCCGATCGCCTTGCGATGATGCGCTACTCCGTATTCAGTGTTATCTCTCCAGAGGGGTGTTCGGCTATTTTGTGGAACGATCCGACCAAAGTGGAAGCTGCAACCAAAGCGCTTAAAATCACCTCTGCCGATCTTAAAGAGCTTGATTTGATCGATGATATTATTGATGAACCTCTAATCGGGGCACATCGTGATAAAGAGGGTGCTGTCCGTGCTCTTAAAAACTATTTTCTGGGTGAAGTGTCAAAACTCAAAACTTTGAGTGATGCGGAACGTCTGGAAAAACGTTACAACCGTCTTGTCGGAATGGGCAGATTCAGCGAATAAGGTTAACCCTTATTCCTCTACTTTTATTTTCTTCTCTTCTTTTTTTACTTTTGGTCTTTTTAACCGTTTTGCCTCTTTTGAAAATGCGATCAGCTCTTCTGTGTTGTGGATAGTATGGGGGATGAGTGTCAGTGTCCGTTTGAGGAGCTTTGTGGTTGTCATTGCATCGGAGAGGGCTCGATGGTGGGTGGCATCTTTATAGAGCTCTAATTGTTCGTTAAGATACTTGAGACCGTAGCGTTCACTCTCGATGGTTCGTTCGGCTAAATCAATCGTACACAAAGAGCGGTTGAGCAGTTTTTGAAGGCCCACCCGTTCCATCATGCCGGAGACAAAATTATAATCGAATTTGGCATCGTGACCGACAAATACGGCATCGCCTAAAAAGAGACGGAATTCCCGCATGACCTTTCCCATCACGGGCGCTTTTAGGGTTTGTTCCACCTTGATACCGGTGATTTCTTGAATCTGATCCGATATAGAGTTGCAGTAGACCAAGCTTTCATAGGTATCGAGTATGCGGCCGTTTTGAAGCTTGACGGCTCCGATTTCGATAATTTGGTCACGTGAGGGTTTAGAACCGTTGGACTCGACATCAACGATGCAAAAAAGGGTATCATCAACACTGGTAACGGTACTTTCAAAGAGGTAAACATCATTGTGCAGTGCAATGTTCATCCCCTGTGCTTTTAACAGTTCAAGGGTAAGTTCACTCTCCATACCTAAAGAATCTTCAAACTCTTTTTTTGGGATACCGTTTTTAGAGAGTCGAGAGAGGGTTTTGGGATCCGATAGTGTCACTCTTTAGCCTTTTGGATAAAAGCTTTAACACGCTGAGGATTTTTTTTACCATAAGATGCTTCGACACCGCTGCTGACATCAACACCGTAGAAACCGTACGATTTAAGACTTGCCACGTTATCTGGGTCAAGCCCTCCGGCAAGGATAATTTTAGAACAATCAATCCCTTCAAACCATTCGATATTGAGCCGTTTACCGCTTCCGCCAAAACTTTCACAATACGCATCAATCAGACGGTATTCATCGGTATGGGTGAGGATGTCCTCTCGTTTTTTGGCACGCACAACACGCAAAGAGGGGAAATCTACCTGAGTAAAAAAATCGTCTTCGACATCGAAATGGATCTGTGCCAAGGTGCAACCGCTTAAGAGGCAGGTTTCACGAATCACTTCAGGAGTTTCATTGACAAAAAGGGCTACCTTTTCCACGAAGGGGGGGAGCATTTTGATGATGGAACGAGCATCTTGAGGAGTGATATAGCGGGGTGATTCAGGATAAAAGACAAATCCGAGTGCATCGGCTCCCGCATCAATAGCTATATAAGCATCTTCTAGATTAGTAATCCCGCAGATCTTGACTTTCATACTTTTAAGCTGTCAATCGCGGTTTTAAAATCCTCCGCCCCAAAAACATAACTGCCGGCGACACAGATATCAACTCCGGCTTCTTTAAGCAGTTGGATGTTTGAACTACCCACTCCACCGTCGATTTCGATCAAACACTCGGGGTTAATACGATCTCGCAACGCTTTGAGACGTTTGATTTTATCAATCACGGTTGGGATGAATTTTTGTCCTCCGAATCCCGGATTAACCGACATGACCAAAACCATATCCAAATCACCCAAAAGATACTCGATCGCTTCGGCGGGAGTATGAGGGTTTAGAACGATAGCGGGTTTGATCCCCAGCGAGCGGATATACTGAATAAGGCGGTGAGGATTTTTTTCCTCTTCGATGTGAAAGGAGATGTATTGCGGTTTTAAGGGAGCGAAGAGGTCAACAAAAAAAGTGTTGTTCTGCACCATCAGATGGATATCGAGCGGTTTTGTCGCAGCTTTTGCGATAGCATTGACGACGACCGGCCCGATGGTGAGATTGGGGACAAAGTGTCCATCCATCACATCAACGTGTACCAAGTCACACCCTGCGTCACAAATGGCACGGACATCACGCGCTAAATTACCGAA
>Ga0156221_1044_pt1 | contig 31329 bp, 46 predicted proteins | sample RifCSPlowO2_12_FD_107869 | JGI IMG/M metagenome (GOLD analysis project Ga0156221, IMG submission 107869) | Sulfuricurvum sp. RIFCSPLOWO2_12_FULL_43_24
AAACCGTTCATCATTATCACCGAGGGGGAACGCGGTATCCTCTCCACCAACGGTAAATATGAAGATCAGGCACTCATGCCGGGGCTCCATTTCCTCATTCCTATGATCCAAAAAGTGTACGTTGTCGATACCAAAGTTCGTATCATCAACTATGCCGATAAAATTGATCGTGCTTCAACTGCAGGGGATGGAATCGTCCTCAAACCGGCGATTACCGTTTTGGATAAACGGGGACTTCCTGTCTCTATCGATATCACCGTCCAATATCGCTTAAACGCACAACTCGCGGCACAAACCATCTCCAACTGGGGCTTTAGCTGGGAAGATAAAATTATCGATCCGGTAGCCCGCGATGTCGTCCGTAACGTTGTCGGCCAATATGAAGCAGAAAATCTCCCGATTATGCGTAATGCTATTGCGACACAAATCGAAGCAGGGATTCGTAAAAATGTTGAAGGACAGAAAAATGCTCCGGCACAGCTTGAATCGATTCAACTGCGTGAAATTGGTCTTCCTCAAAAAGTAAAAGATCAAATTGAGCGGGTTCAAGTCGCGAAACAAGAAGTAGAGCGTGCACAGCAAGATGTTGAACGTGCGAAACAAGAGGCGTTCAAAAAAGAGACCGAAGCTCAAGGTACTGCGAACGCTATTACGATCCAAGCACAAGCACAAGCCAAAGCCAACCATCTTATCGGTGCTTCTCTAACCCCTGGCCTTTTAAAATTGGAGCAAATCCAAGTTCAAGGTAAATTTAACGAAGCCCTGAAAGAAAACAAAGACGCTAAAATTTTCCTCACCCCAGGGGGATCAACACCCAATATTTGGCTCGATACCAAAAGTGGCGACAACCAAAAAATAAGTTCTACAGGGAAATAACCAATGAATCTTGATCAAATCGACTGGGCAAAGGCAGAGCTTCTTCCCGTCATCGTCCAAGACTCGACTACTCTTGAAGTGCTTATGATGGCGTACGTGAACCGTGAAGCATTGGAGCTCTCCCTCTCGACGCGAATCGCCCACTATTATTCTCGATCCAAACAGCGCCTTTGGAAAAAAGGGGAGTCCAGCGGTCACCTACAGCACATCGATCGATTTTTGCTTGACTGTGATAACGATACGCTCCTCCTCCTCGTGCGTCAAGAGGGTGTGGCATGTCATACCGGACGTAAATCCTGTTTCTTTACCGATATCGAATTGGGTGAGTCTGTTAGTGAACCGCAAATCGATACAACCGCAACCTACGGCATTATTGATGAACTCTATCATACGATCCTAAGCCGAAAAAACGCTGACCCTGAAACTTCATGGACGGCTAAATTGTTGAGCAAAGGGGATAATACCATCCTCAAAAAAGTGGTCGAAGAGGCTGGAGAGTTTAGTTTTGCTATCAAAGACGGCAATGAAGATGAAATTATTTACGAATGTGCCGATTTAGTGTATCACGTCCTCGTTGCACTTGGGCATAAAAACATCTCTCCCGATCGTGTCAAACAAGAGCTTGCCCGCAGATTCGGGATGAGCGGGATTGCGGAGAAAAACGCTAGGAACAAATGAAAGCACGCATTCAAGATTTTATTCAACATCTGATTATTTACGATTACTTCCTCTTTGGAGGGGTGATTATCCTCTTTATTCTCCTTCTTATCATCGCTATCGTTTTACGTCATAAATTAGGTCTTGCCATATTCTTCGTTTTCATTGCCTTTGGGGTTTTAACAGCTGGACCTGTTGGGGGATATATCGCATTACATCACTATCTCTTTAAAAATAAAATTATTCTTCATGAGGTGAAAGCGCTTGAATTCACCGAAGCTCTCCTCATTAAAGGTGATATTAACAATACATCCAAACGCCCCTTTAGCGAATGTGCGATTCATGTCGGAGTTCATAAAGTGAGCCATAACCAATACCTTGATCGTCTTTATCCTTATATCCCTTTCAAAAAAAGTTCTCTACGGATAGAAGAGTCCATTTCACCCGGAGAATCAACCCCTTTTAAATTATTTGTCGAACCGTTCCGATATAGTAAAGATTACAATATTACCATTAAGGCAGATTGCAGATGAGTCCTTTAACTTCATGGCATTATTTTCTCATTACCGCTTTGGCGATTTTATTTGTATTGGGAACGATACTGGCCTTACGCTCGACATCTAAATTCTCAGTATTTACCACGATTACCTTGATTCTCGTTTTATTGGGGCTCTTCATATGGCCTCTCATAAACGAAACGGTTTACCAAGTTGAAGTTACCGATTTGGAAGATGAACGTTTTTATCAAACAGAACAAATCATGATTAAAGGGGTAGTTCGAAATATCGGAAAATATCCTGTAGCCAATGTTGTAGCAACCGTAAAAATGGTTAATATAAAAGGTTCAAGTCAATCAAAAGCGAGCCAGTTCGCACAACCAACGGCATTTGCAGAATTATTTGAAGGAGACAACCCCGACTTCAAGCGACAAAATGTTGTCGAGCAGCAAGTCGTTGCGGATTATATCAATCCGGGAAAGTCCAAAACCTTTAGCATCATGTTGAAGTATCCGCCGTATTTTAAAAATGCCTCTTACGACGTTACAGCAAAAGCCAATTAGTATTTTAGTCCTACCGCTTTCAGGGTCGCGTTAATAGTGCGTAGTTGAGCATTTTTGTCTTTGCACCACAAAGGGGCGATTAACGTCTCATCGTCAGTTCCTGCACTGATACGCTGTACACTGACATGTTTGGGCTTCAATAATATCGCTTCTTTAAGAACCTCTACATAAAGTTCTTCACTTATGGGATCAAAGTCGCCTCTGGCATATTCGTTGGCGAGTGCCGTGCGTTTTACGACATAGAGCGGATGGTATTTCACCGAATCAATCCCCAACGCATACGCCTCGTTCACCGTACCGAGCATCATCTCTTTGGTCTCCCCGGGAAGACCAAAAATCAGATGACCGCAAACCTTGAGTCCATACGATTTTGCTTTGAGTATTGCCTCTTTGACATTGGCACTGTCATGTCCGCGATTAATCCGCTCCAGTGTCTCATCGTAAATCGACTGAATACCGAACTCAATCCAAATCTCTGTTTTTTCTGAAAGGTGTGCAAGATACTCGAATGTTTCATCACTGATACTGTCCGAGCGTGTTCCGATGCTAAGACCGACCACGTTGTCAAAGGACAAAGCTTTTTCGTATAGAGATTTGAGTGTTTCGAATGGGGCATAGGTGTTGGTAAAGCTTTGAAAATAGACCATAAACTTCTCAGCACCGTGTGCCGCCTGCAAACGATTAGAAAGTGCATTAAACTGCCACTCTAACTGCTGAAGCTGTTTGTCTAAATGGGGGTTGCTTGAGGAGTTTAGGTTAAGGAAAAAACCTTTAAGCTCGCGGGCATGATCAAGGCTTGGGCTGAAAGAGTCATTTTCACAAAACGTACATCCCCCCTTGGCCACCGTTCCGTCAATATTGGGGCAGGTAAACCCGGAGATTGAGACGGGAACTTTAGAAATTTTTACCCCAAATTTATGGTGTAAATATTGCCCAAAGGTAAAAATCTGTTCCCGCATACAGCTCTCTTAGATAATATACTTGCCGGTGAAGCAAGCTGTACAATAATTCTCTTCTTTGCCGTTTACACTATCAAGCAATGCCTCATTACTCAAATACCCCAGCGAATCGGCTTCGATAAAGGCACAAATCTCCGCGTTGGTCATATTGGCCGCGATGAGTTTCTCTTTATCGGGAGTATCGACTCCGTAATAACACGGGTCGGTTGTCGGTGGGCTGGAGATACGCATATGCACCTCTGCTGCTCCGGCGGCTTTCAGCATCCGGACAATTTGGCGGCTGGTGGTTCCGCGAACGATTGAATCATCAACGACAATCAGACGTTTTCCGCGAATGAGATCATAGATCGGAGAAAGTTTCATTTTTACTTTTAAATCACGCATCTCTTGGGTTGGCTCAATAAACGTACGCCCAATGTAATGGTTACGCATAATCGCCATCTCGAAAGGGATACCGCTCTCTTGCGAATATCCGATCGCAGCAGGCACACCGCCATCAGGAACCGGAACAACCATATCGGCAACAACGGGCTGCTCACGTGCCAATGCTTTTCCCATCGCTTTACGCATTTCATAAACATTTTGTTTGTACACATTTGAATCAGGACGGGCAAAATAGACGTATTCAAAGATACAGTGTTTTGGTGTCGGTTCAAACACCTTTATTGATTTTGGCGCTTTCCCTTTTTCGAAAATCAGCAATTCTCCCGGTTCTACATCACGGATATACTCTGCGCCGATAAGATCAAACGCACAGGTTTCTGAAGCAACGACATAACCATCTCCAACCCGTCCGAGGCTCAAAGGACGGAAACCGTGCGGATCACGCATCGCAAACATTTTAGAACGGCTTAGGAATACGAGAGAATAAGCCCCTTCGATCTTTTTCACCGCATCGATGATACGGTCCGTCAAATGGTGCTGATCGCTTTTTGCGATCAGATGGATCAGATTCTCCGTATCCATAAACGTTTGAAAAATCGCCCCTTTTTTGATCAAAGCGTCACGAACTTCTTTGGCATTGGTCAAGTTACCGTTATGGACAATTGACATCTCTCCGAGATCATAACGGGCAAATACCGGCTGTGCATCGAGAATCGAATCATCTCCCGCCGTAGAGTATCGGGTATGTCCGATTGCCATATGCCCTTTGAGCGTATTGAGTTTTTGGGGATCAAATACTTGCGTTACTAAACCCCGATCTTTGATCGTATAGAGTTTTTCTCCATCGCTGGTACTGATTCCGGCCGCTTCTTGACCACGATGCTGCAGGGCATGAAGGGAGAAATAAGCAAGTTTTGACGCTTCTGGATGGTCGAAAATACCGACTACTGCACATTTTTCATTTAAGCTACGCACTTTTGTTTCCTTATGCTAGTTCTAAACAGTCTTGAATACTGTACAGACCGTTTGGTTTTCCGGCCAGCCATTTTGCGGCACGAATGGCACCTTTGGAGAAGGTATTGCGACTGGTTGCGGTATGGTGAAGTTCGATGAATTCACCCTCATTATAAAACCCGACCGTATGACGACCGACGATATCTCCGCCGCGCAATGCCATTACGGCGATTTCATCTTTGGTTCGCTCACCGATATTGCCGTTACGCCCGCTGACACGTACCGCATCGAGATCAAGATTTCGCCCCGCTGCTGCCGAATGGGCAAGGGTGAGAGCCGTACCGCTCGGAGCATCTTTTTTATGACGATGATGCTGTTCGACGATTTCAATATCAAATCCGTCAAGAGTTTTAGCCGCCATGTGAACCAGTTGATTGAGCAGAGCAACGCCGAGTGACATATTGGTCGCATACAAAATCGGCATCGATTCACTCGCAGTTTTGAGGAGATTCATCTGATGCGTATCTAAACCCGTCGTTCCGATCACCAAAGGCTTAGGATGCTCAATCGCGCGCTCCAATAAAACCTGTGTCGCTTCGGGCAATGAAAAATCGATAATGACATCTGAGCTTTTGAGCAACGTCGCCATATCGTTCGTCACCATTACCGAAGGATCGATTGAGAAATTGAGTTCATTACGGACATACACCGCCCCTAGTGAAATCTCGTTCTCGTGGCGCAAATCTTCAATCAATAGCTTACCGACACGTCCGCCAGCGCCAAATACACCTGCTCTAATCATATGTAGCATCCCTATTCAAACATTAATAAAGATATTTTACCCTCTTCGTCTTTAAAAAGGGCGTAAACGCCCTCATTAAAAAATGTTACTGGTGTCCATCCACATACGCGATGGCTTGCAACGCGGCTACGGCACCGTCACCTGCCGCACAAACCACTTGTTTCGGAGATTCTGCGCGCATATCCCCTGCTGCATAAAGGCCCGGAATCGATGTTTTCATACTCAAATCGACTTTTACTTCACCCCAGGGGGTCATGTCACATAAAAACGAGCCGTCTTCTTGCATCAAAACTTGATTGTTGACATTGTTGCCAACGAATACGAATACGCCCGGAACATCGATTTGACGAGATGAACCGTCTTGGAGTTTGACGCGGATACCATCAACACCCATTGAACCTCCGAATACCTCTTCGGGGATAGCGTTCAACACCAATTCGATATTAGCGGTCTCTTTCACTCTCGCAATCGTGTTGGGAGCAGAACGGAAGCTGTCACGACGGTGAATAAGGTACACTTTAGAGCAGATTTTTGCCAAATACAGAGCTTCTTCCAAAGCCGTATCACCCCCGCCGATCACGGCGACCTCTTTGTTTTTGTAGAAAAATCCGTCACACGTCGCACATGTACTCACACCGCGCCCAAAAAATGTATCTTCACCTGTAAATCCGGCGCGTTTTGGTGTTGATCCCGTACACACGATAACGCTTTTCGCCTCATCGGATGAACCGTCTGATTTTTGGATTATAAACACACCTGCTTCACCTCGTGTGACTCGCGTCACTTCGGACATCTCATGTTTTAGACCAAAACGTTGGCATTGTTCCGGCCACGGGATCATCAGATCCATCCCTGTGATGTGACCGGTCACCCCCGGATAGTTTTCAATCTCCGAACTCATCGTAATCTGACCGCCCGGCATCCCTTTCTCATACATGATGACATTGTCCAACCCGCCACGCGTGGTGTATAAACCGGCAGTAAGCCCTGCCGGTCCCCCTCCAATGATCGCACAATCCAACATTCATAACTCCTGTTTTTTTTCAAAAAAATTATTATGGAAGTATCATACTCTCTTGTAAATAAAGGGGTACTTTGGAGGGATAGGGGGGGGAATAATTAAGGTTCTATTTATCATAAAAATAAATTTATAGCATATATCCTGATCCACTAGGGTCAAGCTTCAGCGCCCTATAGCGCCAGCGCAGATGAGGAGATTTCCCCATCGTTTAAATTATAGCAACGCGTTTAGTTTGTCAGCGAATGCTTGTTTAGAAGCTGCGCCTACCATTTGCTCAACGACTTCACCGTTTTTGAAGAAAAGAATAGTAGGGATAGAACGGATACCGTATTTAACGGCGATATCTTGTTCTTCATCGGTATTAACTTTACAGATATTCGCTTTTCCTTCATATTCAGCCGCCAACTCTTCGATAACCGGAGCGATCATACGGCATGGTCCACACCAAGGAGCCCAAAAATCTACCAATGAGACACCCTCTTTGGTTACTTCATCAAAATTTGAAACGGTTAATTCTACGTATTTAGCCATTGTAATTCCTTGCATTGCAATTGTTTGTGATGAGTCATTATAACGCCCCAATCTTTAAAATGACTTATTACAGAATACTCACATTTTTTCTCAGAACTCTTACGTTACTTTAAACAAATTTAGGACAAAATGGAACTAACAAGGATTCACAGATAAAAGAAGGGCAATGAAATTTATTCTCTATTTTTTTGCTATTGTCACTGCTTTAGCACATGGGGCAGAGCCTATTGCCCCGATACCGGAAAGTATCCCTTATGACGCGGCAAAAGCAGCAGTGGGAGAAAAGCTTTTTTTCGATCCGATCCTCTCTCGCGATTACACTATTAGCTGTGCCTCTTGCCATGATTTTTCCAAAGGTGGGGCTGATGCACGCAATGTATCCACCGGTATTCACCACCAAAAAGGTTCAATGAATGCCCCTACGGTTTTAAATTCCATTTTTAATTTCACCCAATTTTGGAACGGCAGAGCCAAAAATCTCACAGAGCAGGCCCTCGGCCCCATCCACAATCCTATCGAAATGGGGCTTACCCCCGCCGAATCGACGTTACGTCTCAAAGGCGATCCGGCATACAGCAATGCATTTGAAAAGATTACCGGTCGACGCACGATAACCGCTAACGATATCGCTATCATGATTGCCGAGTATGAAAAAACACTTATTACCCCCAATGGAAAATTTGATCTCTATTTACGCGGGGAAAAGTCCCTTTCAGCAAAAGAGATGGAAGGGTATCAGCTCTTTAAAACATTGGGCTGTATCAGTTGCCACAATGGTGTCAATGTAGGGGGAAACTCTTATCAAAAAATGGGAGCCATTCTTTCTATTGAGCGAAAAGCTAAAACCGATGACCGATATGCCATCACCCACCGCGAACGCGACAAGAACGTCTTTAAGGTGCCGACATTACGCAATATTGCCCTCACCGCACCCTATTTTCATGATGGGAGTGCCGCGACATTGCGCGAAGCCATCAATAAAATGTCCTATCATAATCTCGGCATTAAACTCTCCGAAAAAGAGATCGATTCCCTCCTCACTTTTTTAAATACCCTTACCGGTAAACTCGCCGGAAAAGAGCTGCGTCCATGAAGCTCTCAACCAAACTTCTTTTAACCGCTTTACTCGGTATTAGTGCCCTTATCGCACTCTTTTATTTCAAATCCGCTTCCAACGACTATTACACCCATCGTAATGCGATTGAACTTGCCTTTAAAGAACTGGATTCATCCCAACAAAAACTTAACCATGCTATCTTGACCAATGCTTTTTTTCTTTATACCAATCAAGATGATATTATTCAAGCCATTGAGCATGTTCACTCTCATCTGAATCCTCTGTTAGAGAATCAACATTTTGTTCAAGAACACGCAGAAACCTACCAAATATTACTTGAATACCAAAAAGCATTTGAGTCCAATACCAATGCTATTTATGATTTTCAAACCACCAATACCGTCATTAAAAATTCGACGGCGGCAATCCCCCGCTTACAAGAACAATTACTGACTTCAACTGAACCTCTGAGTGAAAACCAACGAAACGGTTTACGAAAAATCGCTCATCTTAGCGGCGCGCTTTTGGTTGCAAAAAATGCGATGGATACCCAGTTGATTGAATCTTTTCGTAACGATATTGATTCACTCGCATCCCTTCACTTCACGAATAAAGGGCAGGAAGAAGCCTTAAAACAGCTGATCTCACATTTTAATGTCATCCTTAACGCATTCCCCTTTTATTCCGAAGCACTCAACCAAATCCATAATCCTGCACTTAATCAACTGCTTGAAAAAGGGAAAAGCAGATTTATACAAGAATCGATAAACGAATTGATGTTTGTTACCTATTTTTCGTATTTTTTAATGGCACTCTTTATTGCCAGTATTCTCCTTATCTCATTCTTTTTAATCCACAGCGAACAGGAAGCCCGAACCGATCGTTTAACCGGCTTGCAAAATCGTAAAGGGTATGAAGAGCGGATTAAACACGCAAAAGCAGATTTAGGGTTAGTCCTCATCAATATCCGAAAATTTAAACATTACAACGATTTTTACGGTGTATCCTCAGGAGACAGGCTCCTCATCGAAACGGCACATCGTATTCAAGCCATCCCTTTTTTAGGGGTAAAACCCACCTATTATCGTTTGGGTGCCGATGATTTCGGTATCCTCTTCGAATTCTCCTCAAAACAACCTCTTGAAGTATTAGCCAAAGAGGTCTTGAGCGAATTTTCCAAAACCCCTATCATTATCGACACAGAAATACGAACCCCCTCTATCGTGGTTGCCGCATCAACCTTTAAACCTCTGCTGGAAACCGCAGATATGGCGCTTAAAAGCAATGCCCATACAAACCCTGTTATCTATCACGAAGGGCTCAATCTCCGACAGGTTATTCATGATAATGTCACAAAAGCAAAAGAACTCAAAGAAGCGCTTAATGAAGAGCGTGTCGTCCCTTATTTTCAGCCTATTGTCGATCTTTCAACGTGTAAAGCCGTTAAACATGAGGTACTTGCCCGAATCATTATGAAAAATGCTCAAGTACGTTCCATTTTCCCCTATCTTACTATCGCAAAAGAATCCAATCTCTATCCTCAGATCACCCGCACGATCATTGCCCAAAGCTTTATGATCATCGCAGAACACGCCGGAGATTTTTCCATTAATCTCTCAATCGAGGATATTGGTAATCATGAGACCGTTGAAATGTTAGAAATGATGCTGGAAAAGTATCCAAACATCGGAAAACGGATTATTTTTGAAATTTTAGAGTCCGAAGCAATCGAAGAGTATGAAGGGATTGTTAATTTCATTCTAAGAATGCGCCGCCATGGATGCCGCATTGCAATCGATGATTTCGGAAGCGGCTATTCTAATTTCTCACGTATTCTTAATCTCACCATCGATATTATCAAAATTGACGGTTCACTGATTCGACACCTCGATACCGATGATAAAGCGGTCACAATCGTACAAACGATTGTCAACTTTACCAAAAGTGCTTCAATCGAAACCGTCGCCGAATTCGTCCATAATAAAGCTATCGCCCATATTGTCTCAGAACTGGGAATCGACGCGGCACAAGGGTTTTACTTTTATGAACCGGCACCGCATCCGGTCGCGGTCATTTAACGCATCAGTGATAGCTAAAGCGTAATATTTTCAATCAATTCTAAAACGTCATCAGTGACAATCAATGCATCGATGCAGTAATCACGGTTCAATTTTTTCTTCTGAAGATAAAACTGGATGGTTCGACCCAGCTTTTGGAGTTTTGCGCGGGTAATGTTATTAACGGCTTGCTCATAGCTTTGGGCACTCTTGACTTCCACAAAATGGATGACATCCCCACGTACGGCAATAATATCGATCTCTCCGAACCGGTTGTAGACATTTCGATCGATAATTCGGTACCCACTATTGCGGAGGTATTCACACCCGCGCTCTTCGGCGATATTTCCCCGAGCGCGCGTGTTCACGACTTTTAATCCAAATAGTCGGGTTTAATCACCTCGACTTTGATCGATTTGAAACGTGCTGTTTTGATCAGCTCATCATGTTCATCGCCAAACAAAAAGTTAATATTGCTTTTGGCATGGTGGAAAGTTGAAAACAATGTCCCTTTTTTCACGGTCGAACTCACCTTGACCCGCAACGGTGCACTTTGCCCGTATTCACTGCGCAAGACAACAAAATCTTTAAATTCAAAAAACTCCTCATCCTCAACGCTGACTAAAAGAATATCTTCGCTGTGAGAACGGTGAAGCTTATCACACGCATTTGTCTGCGCCGCGTTGTTATAATGAACCAATACCCGTCCAGTCGTAAGGTAATAGCCGTCATGCGTTTGATTCTCAAGCAATTCGGCAACCTGTCCTCGCGATGAATATTGGTGATAATGAAACGTCCCGAATCCGTCTTTGGTTCGGAAAGTATCGATGTGCAATATCGGTAAATCTTCTTCCTGTACCGGCCATTGCAATCCGCGTAGACGATTAGCTTCGAGCTTTTCATAACTCGCCCCGCCAAAGCGGATCGGAGCGTCCACACGTACTCTTTCCCAAACATCACGGGAGTTTTTGAATCCGAAATCTGTTCCGTAGCGTTTGGAGATTTCGGCGATCACTTCCCAGTCATCGGGCATCATCACATTGATAAGAGGCTGAGAGAGGTGGAGACGCCGCTCCGCATTGACATAGACACCCGTTTTCTCATAGGCACTTTTTACCCCGAAGATTATGTCGGCAAATTTGGTAATCTCATTGTCGAACAGTTCATTGACCACTAAAAGGTCGAGATTGCCCAATGCGGCATGGATTTTGTTTTGATTCGGGTGGATATGGGCGATATCTTCGCTGATGTTGTAAAGGGCCTTGATTTTCCCATCAACCATTGCATTGATCAAATCAGGGGTCATCATCCCCACCTCTTTGGGCGGTTGATAATCAGGTGCGTAATACGGCAGCATCCCGACATCACATGTCCCTTGAACATTGTTCTGTCCCCGAAGCGGCATCAATCCAGCACCCCGTTTGCCAATGTTTCCGGTCAACATTGAGAGATGGGTAATCGCCATCACGGCATACGAACCATCTAGATGTTCAGTGATCCCTAATCCCCAGAAAAAGAGACTTTTACGCGTTGCGTATTTACGCGCAACCGTTCGAACTTCCTCTACCAGTGATTCATACCCAGGTATTTGAAGCAGATATTCAGGATTCGCATACGGATCATTGAGGATAGAATTTTTATACTCCTCATACCCTTTGGTACGGCTGTTCACAAAGTCTGTATTGACCAGATTTTCAGAGAGGATAACATAGGCCATCATGTTGAGAATCATCAGATTGGCTTCGTACGGGATGCTTAGATGATTGGTTGCCGATTTCGAGAGCTGTATACGGCGAACATCGAGTACAGCGAGTTCAATACCGTCATTTTTGATCACATCGAGTATACGGTTGGCGACGATGGGATGCCCTTCGGTTGTATTGGACCCCATCACCACGATGTACTCAGTCTCATAAATATCATCAAACGGGTTCGTCATTGCCCCCTCGCCGATCGTAGTACGCATCCCTTTGAGTGAAGGGGAGTGACACACACGGGCGCAGTTATCGACGTGCGGAGATCCTACTACATGACGGGTAAAGTGTTGAAAAAGATACGATCCCTCACAGCTGGTTCGTGCTCCGCCGATCGCCGCAAAACTGTGCGAACCGTGTTCATCCGTAATCGATCGAAGTTTACGGGCAACGAGCTCGTACGCACTCTCATAACTGATCTCGTAAAAATCGTGATCCACCGGTTCGAGATAGTCCATATCCAAATCGGCGAACAATGCACTGTTTTTAGCTAAAAAAGCTTTACGGACACGGGCATTGCGTAGACGTTTTGGGTGAGTCAGAAAATCCCATCCCTGTTTTCCTTTGATACACAAGCGCCCTTGAGAGACAAGACCCTCTTCTTTTGCAAAGATTTTTTGGATTTTGTTATCTTCCACCTCAGCGGAAATATCACATCCTACACCGCAATAGGTACAAACGCTGTCGATAACCATAGGATATTTCCTTGATAGTACGGGTTATGCACCCTTTTTAAAATTAGTGAAGTGTACAATTTTGTCTCTTAAGGACTGCGGAAGTAGCAAGACAATTCGAATCATTAAGGTGAATCTAAAAGGAAAAGCGTAACGTATTTTTTTCCGTTCAATCGCATGGGTGATCCGCGCTATTCCCTCCTCTGTTTTCATCAAGAATGGCATTTTAAAGCGATTCTTCTGCGTCATTTCCGATTTGATAAATCCGGGCATAATTGTCATAACAGTGATACCGTGCGGTTTTAACTGATAATAAAGCCCTTCAGCATAGGCGTTTAGCGCCCGTTTGGAACTGCTGTAGGCAATCGACGTCGGCATCGTAAAGAGCGAGGCGAGAGAAGAGATAAAAACGATCTCACCCGATTTTTGTGTCATTAGTTTAGGAATGATAGGTTCCAAAAGGGCATGAACACTCAAAAAATTGGTTTTAAAAACTCTCTCAAAATCTTCGAACGGCGTTACACCTGCGCTATGACCGACCGAAACTCCTGCATTGAGAATGATACGATCGATAGGATTTTCACACAGATGTTTGCCAATCTCTCTCATCCGCTCAAAATCATTGACATCAGCGATGATCGTCTCTACCTCGGCACCCTTCACTCGGCATCGAACCGCTACATCAGTTAAGCGATCTTCCCTGCGTGCGATCAATACAAGTTGATTTTTGTCTGACGCATAATATAGCGCAAGAGCTTCTCCTAAACCGCTGCTGGCTCCTGTGATAATTATACGCTTTTTCGTCATTTCAATCTCCCCAAAATCTCCAACGCATCCATCTCGAATTTCGAAAACGCAAACCATTTTTTACCCAAATCTTTAAGACTTGCTCCGATGTGATACATCTCCACCCCATCTAGTATGATAAATCTGTCGTGAGCGCTTTTGAACTCTAATAGTTCCATGTTTTGGTATTGCGCTTGGTATTTTTGATAGTCTAGTGAGAGTTGCTTGGTGATAATTTGAGTATAGATTTTTATTTTGAGATTGGGATATTTACTAAAAAGGGTAAAAACTGTGTCGTCTATGTAGTTGTCGATCAGCACTACTTCACTTTTTGCACTTTTAAGCAAATCATTTATAAAAACATACGCATCATAAATCTGTCCGTCGAAAAATATTCCTTCTTTTGTCTTAAGAGTGTCAACATTGACAAGCGCCTTAAACTCCCCCATTTGAGATTTAAGTGTTGCTACATCACTTTCCAAAGATACAAATCGCTCATTTGTGATTTTATCGCCATTAATAGCATAACCATTTTGGATGTAGCTTTTGAGTACCGATGTTGCCCATTGTCTGAATTTTATTGCTTTAGATGAATTTGTTCTGTATCCTACGGCTAAGACAATATCTAAACTGTAGAAATTTACAGGTTTATCTGAATTTGCAGTATGCATTTTTTGCATATTGCTTTTTTCATCCACCTCATTATCTTTAAAAATATTCTTAATATGTCTACTGATAACACTTTGATCTTTTTCAAAAATATCACTTAACTGCATTTGAGTGAGCCAAAGAGTATCTTCTGTAACTGAAATATTGAGTTCTATCTCACCGTCGTTATAAATGACTATATCTGAACCATTAACTTTGTTCATGATTTATTTCCTGCTCTCACTTTTCATTGCTTATAATTCCCAACTTGATTTATAGAGAAAATTCAATAACCTATTCTTTATACCCTTGAACACATTTCTTTTTGAAAAAATTATATTTTTCTCCATCCCATCTCCATACAGATGAACAATACCCAGGAATAGTCAAATCAATGTCAGGATATCCCTTAAATTTGTTTTTTAGAATGGAATAAGCTGTTACAGGATAATCGATATTTTTATTAAATTTTTTATTTTTGCCTTTGATCAGTAATATTAAATTCCCTTCCGCATTACCATATGCACCCGAATAATTATTTAATATCACAAATACCTCATCAATACCATCTCCATTTAAATCAACACGTTTTATGTTTGGCTCAACCTCAATATCTGTATTGTCTAAAAGATGAAATTTATCATTCTTTTTTTCAATCCCTGATGATTCATAAATTATTTCCATCTCAGATTGAGAAGTTTTATTTTTTTCTCCTGCCGCTACACTACTTGCCGCAATCATCAACATTAAACAAACTAACATCATTTTTTTCATTTATACTCCAAATTTTATTTACGATTTCATCATCCATTAATCCATTCTCTCTAATGCTGGATTCCCGATCAAGTCGGGGATGACGAAAAATCATAAAATTATACTGTTTTTAATTATACCAAAGTGTCACTTTTATATCTAACATCTCTGTCATTCCCAACTCGATTGGGAATCCATCCCCTGTATTTAGAACCACTGGATCCCCGATCAGGTCGGGGATAACGGGCGTAGCCAAAACCCGCTATAATTCCATCATGAATGAAACACTAAAAATCGGGGAAATTAATATCCTCACAATTGATCGCGATACCGTGCCGGGACTATTCTTGCGTGCACTGGATGAGAGCGATATATTACTGCCCAACCAATACGTCACCGACAAAATGCACATCGGTGATACCATCGATGTATTTGTCTATACCGACAGCGAAGATCGCCCCGTTGCTACGACGGCAATGCCTAAAGCGATGGTGAATGAAATCGCATTTGTCGAAGTGGTCGATACCACCCCTATCGGTGCGTTTGTAAACTGGGGGCTTCCTAAAGACCTTTTTATCCCCCGTGCGCTTCAAAAACGCCCGTTCGCCGTCGGTGAAAAGCGGCTCGTGCGAGTTATCTTGGACGAGCAAACCAACCGTCTGGTAGGAACGGAAAAAATCAGCGGTGCATTAGAGATGCCGCCGAAGAGTTTTTACCCCAACACTCCCGTAGCGTTTATGATTATCGCCAAAACCCCTATGGGGTATAAAGTGATCGTGGATCATAAATTTGAGGGGATGATTTACGCCAACGAGATTTTTGAAGAGGTTCGTGTCGGACAAATCAAAAACGGATTCGTAAAAGTTCTCCGTCCTGATGGTAAACTCGATCTCTCTCTTCAGATGGTCGGAAAAGCCAAAGCTTCCGGTGCCGCTGATAAAATCCTCTCGATGATAAAAGCCAATGGCGGGATGTTGCCGTACAACTACAAAAGTGATCCCGATTTGATTCAAAAAACCTTTGGACTCAGTAAAAAGAATTTTAAAAGTGCATTAACACAGCTCGTCGATAGTAAAAAAATAACAGTTCAGGAGAACGGAATTTATGGGATATAGACCACGTAAAAGCCCTTTTAGTCACCTAAAAGCGCGTAACCTCGTTTACAGTGAAAACGATCAGACGTTTACCCTCATCAGTTTTAACCGAGAGACGATGCTCTTAGAAGTTCATATCAAAGATGGGGATGTAACGAAGATTGTCACCGATTTTCCTTTCGCCCACTTGCCTAAAAAGATCAAGCAAGAACTCAATCCGCTATAATTGCACCATTATTTTTAGGAGAAATCTATGTCACAATTTACCAACGTCACCGCAGACAAAAAAGCGAATATCTATTTTGACGGTAAAGTTACCAGCCGTACCCTTCATTTTGCAGACGGCAGTATTAAAACTCTTGGGATCATGCTTCCGGGTGAATACACGTTTAACACCGGCGATAAAGAGATTATGGAGATTATGAGCGGAGAGATGGAGGTTCAGCTTCCGGGTTCAGAAGAGTGGATTATCGTTCAAGGACCGCAAAGCTTCGATGTACCTGCCAACAGTGCATTTCATTTAAAAGTTAAAATCGTGAGCGATTACTGCTGTAGTTTTATAAAATAACTCATTGTGCGGAGCTTAATCTCTCTGCACATCCTTTTCATGAATCCACCCCTCGCCGATATACGGCTGCCATCCGTTTTTCCCGCCAATACCGCTCACTTTATATCGTGAACCGCTTTTTATTTTAGATGTTATAGTCGTATTCGCTTTATAGCTTTTACAGGCCCCTTCCAACGAACAAATCTGTCCCCCTTCTATTGTTTTAAAACGAACGGGTGTGATTGTCTCAATCAGAGGAGACGCAATTTTTGCGTTTGCGTCTTTGGGCTTATCCCTGTCTAATTTTCCGTCTATTATTTCCAACAAAAGGGCTCTTGCCTCTTTATCCCCTTGTTTTGCTGCTTTCGTAAGCCATATCATCGCCCAATCAAGGTTTTTTTCTACTCCGCGCCCTGATGCATATAAGAGTGCAAGATTATACTGCGCATCCACATACCCTTGATGCGCTGCTTTTTCATACCATAGAGCCGCATGCGTTTGATTGACTTCTACACCGATACCGCGCTCGTAAATAACACCGGTTTGAAACTGTGCTATCTTATCTCCGCGCAATGCCGAGGTATAGGTATCCCAAAACGATTTTCGTTGTGTATCCTCTTTCAATCCATCTGCATTAAGCGCGTTTAACCATCCGATTATTAGAAATACTAGTATCCATTTCATATTCATCTCACAATGTATTGAAGGCTCGATCACCTGCATCGCCCAATCCAGGGACAATGAACTTATTTTCATCCAGCCGCTCATCAATCTGTGCTATTACAATTGTCACTTCGGGATATACCGATTCTACAGCCTTGATCCCTTCAGGCGAGGCAATGATATTCAGCGAAATCACTTTTGTTGCCCCTTTCTTCCGGACAATTTCAATAGCATCACATAAAGATCCTCCTGTTGCCACCATTGGATCGACCAAAATAACCGTTTTGCCGGTACACTCACCGACACGATCATAATAGAGATGACTTTTATGGGTCTCTTCATCTCTTTTTATCCCTAGAAAACCGGATATCGAATGATTTAACGTCTCAATAACCGCATCGTGCATCGGCAATGCAGCGCGAAGTACCGATACAACCATAATCTGCGACTCGTCAATACACTCAACGCTCTGTTCTCCTTGCCAAGAGATAATTTTTTTAGAGGATACCGGAATATTTTTAAGGGATTCATAGAGCAAAATTTTAGTAATCTCTTTCATGGTATGACGAAAAACCAAAGGGGAAAGTGTCGTATCACGAAGGGTATTAACTAAAGATTGGAGAAGGGGATGGGTTGGATGTATGTACATAATTTTTCTTTCAAAAAAGATATACCATTATAATACATAATGGGTGCCGACTGCCTAAGCAGCAGCACTCATTTATAGCGATAGGTAATTCGCCCTTTATCCAAGCTGTAGGGAGTCAGTTCGATTTTCACCGTATCACCCGGGAGAATTTTGATGTAGTGCATGCGCATTTTACCTGCGATATGACACAAAATAACATGACCATTCGGCAACTCAACACGAAACGTTGCATTGGGTAGTGCCTCAATAATCTTTCCGTCTACTTCAATGACATCATCTTTTGCCATATATATTCCTTTACGCGATTGATAATATTTCAGCTCTACCGTTGATAATCGCAACCGTATGCTCGTAATGAGAGCCTCTCAGCCCATCCGTACTCACCACATCCCAGCCATTTGCCAAAATTTTGGAGGTTCCCTCTTTGTGGCAAATCATTGGTTCCAGACAAAAAACCATTCCGTTTTTAATTTTTGGTCCTGCTTTCGCATTGGTTCCATCCATATAATTCGGGATTTCCGGTTCTTCATGCGGCTTTTTACCGATTCCATGACCGCAGAATCCACGCAAAGGGACAAATCCCCGACCGTGAATAAACTGCTCTATCTCATACGAAAGCTCTTTAAAGCGCATTCCGTCTTTGATAATGTCGATGGCAAAGTAAAGGGCATCTTTAGAACATGCAATCAATGCTTCGTCTTCAGGAGTGATCTTTCCGACTCCAAGCGAGATTGCTGCATCACCAAAATACCCCCCTTTTTTTGTCCCTACGTCAAATCCGACAATATCACCCTCACGCAAAGCGTAATCGGTTGGGATACCATGGATGATCACTTCATTAACAGAGGTACAAACGGCACTTGGAAAACCGTAAAGCCCTTTAAAAGAGGGAATGGCACCTTGGCTGCGGATATACTCCTCACCAATGGCATCAAGCTCTTTTAGGGTAATTCCCGGTTTAGTATGAGAAGCTAATAATTCCAACGTCGCACCTACGATTTGATTCGCAGCACGAAGTGAAGCTATTTCATCATTTTTGCGTAGCGCAATCGCCATTGTTACAGACCAACCGCGCTAAGGGTTTGATATTTTGACATATAAACCTGTGCTTCAATACGACGCATTGTGTCCAGAGCAACCTGAACCACGATCAATACTGCTGTCCCTCCAAAGAAGAACGGCACACCCATCGCTTTAACAATAACCCATGGCAAAGTTGCTACAAGCCCGAGATAGATGGCACCCGTAATGGTCAATCGTCCCGCCGTATCATTCAAAAACTCTTTGGTTGATTCGCCCGGACGAACACCCGGAATAAATCCACCCTGACGTTTGAGGTTATCGGAGATATCTTTTGCATTAAATACGATAGACGCATAAAAAAATGCAAAGAACACAACAAATACAAAGGTCAAAAAGTTAAAGAAATAGTGATTTGGATTAAGTACGTCCGCGATTGCTTGAACCGTCGGATTGGTACTCGATGACATAACCGTCATCGGGAACATTAAAATTGCCGAAGCAAAAATAACCGGAATAACCCCGGAGAGATTCACTTTAACCGGAATGTAATTCATAACCCGTTTGTTTTGATTTTGCATCATTGTCTTTTTCGCATAGGTAACCGGAATACGGCGTTCCCCCAGCTCAACATAAATAATGACCAAAATCGTCGCAATAATGAGGGCAATAATACCTACAAGGGATAAGAATCCCATCGCTCCGGTATTGACCATCGTTACTGCTTGAGAAATCGCACTCGGAATTGCCGAAACAATGCCGGCGAAGATGATCAAAGAGACACCGTTACCGATACCGCTTTGAGTAATCTGTTCACCGATCCACATCAACAACATAGTACCCGCCAACATCGAAACAACCGCAAGGAGCATAAAGGTTGAGTGATCAACCAAAATAGCACTGCTGCCGTCTTTTCCGGTCATACCTTGCAATCCGACACTCACACCGATCGCTTGTACAATCGTAATCGCAATAGTGGCATATCGGATAATTTGCATGTATTTCACCATACCGTCACGCTCTTTTTTCATTTGCGCTAAGTTCGGGAAAGTGGCTGCTAGGAGTTCCATAATAATTGAGGCTGTAATGTAGGGCATAATGCCAAGAGAGATAATAGATAAACGTTCTACGGCATTTCCGCTGAACATATTGAATAGACCTAACGCATCTGCCGCGTGATCATCAAAAAACGAAGCGATGACAGCTGTGTCAACACCCGGCACCGGCACGTATGCCAGTAGTCGGAAGATAAAGAGAAAACCGATCGTAATTAAGATCTTGTTTACAAGTTGTTGGTTCATTAGTTACCAGTTGTTGTAACGTTTTCGTCTTTAATTTTAGATGCTAAATCTTTAGCGCTCGCGCCAACAAGTTTAACACTTGTAACCGATTTAGCCAATCGGTGTACGCTACGGATTGTTTCCATTGTAATCTCTGAAAGTTCAGCAATTACATTTGTTTTTTCAACATTAATAATCGTTGGTTTTACAACACGTGATGTAAAACCGATTTTTGGCAAACGGCGAGCAAGTGGTTGTTGTCCACCCTCAAAGTTACGTTTTTCATTGTAACCTTTACGCGCTTTTTGACCTTTGTGACCTTTACCGGCTGTTTTACCTTGGCCACTTCCTTGGCCGCGACCAAGACGTTTTGTGCTGTGGGTTGATCCCTCAGCTGGGGTAAGATTTTCGAGTGCCATACCTTATCCTTTGATACGTGATAGTGCATCGATTGTTGCACGTACCACGGTGTTTGGATTGTTAGAACCCAAAGACTTCGTCAAGATGTCTTGGATACCAGCAAGCTCAAGTACCGGACGGGTAGCGCCACCGGCGATAACCCCTGTACCTTCAGATGCAGGTTTAAGCAAGATACGACTCGCGTTGTATTTAACTTCGATATCGTGAGCAATGGTAGTACCTTTGATCTTCACGTTAGTCAAGTTTTTGAACGCTTCGTCAACCGCTTTACGGATAGCATCGGGAACCTCTTTGGCTTTACCGACTCCGTAACCTACGGTTCCTTTTTTATTTCCTACAACTACGAGAGCAGTAAAACGAAAACGTCTACCACCCTTTACAACTTTAGTTACACGACCGATGTTTACAATCGCTTCTGAAAATTCTTCTCTATTAATCGGATTCATCCATCAGCCCTTAAAACTTGATTTCATTTGCACGAAGAGCTTCGGCAAACGCTTTTACAACACCGTGATACAAAAATCCGTTACGATCGAACGTAACTTCATTGATACCGGCATCTTTTAGGGTTTTTGCGAATACTGCCGCTGCTTTTTCAGCATCAGCTTTATTTGCTTTAAGACCCAAAGTTTTTGAGTGAACCGCCGCCAACGTTACCGCTGATTCATCATTAATCGCTTGTGCGCTGATGTAGCGGTTTGAACGAAAAATTGAGACACGTGGCAAAGTCGCGCATCCTGAAATTTTAGAGCGAATACGGCGCTTACGTTGAATACGTTTAGCCGTTTTAATTTTAAGTGTTTTACCTGTCATATCATCGCTCCTTATTTCTTAGATGTCTTACCGGCTTTACGCAGGATAGTCTCATCAGAATATTTAACACCTTTACCTTTGTACGGCTCAGGTGGACGGAATGAACGGATTACAGCTGCAATTTGTCCAATTTGTTGTTTATCGACACCTTTGATGCTGATAACGTTTTTCTCAACTGCAATGGTAACACCCGCTGGAATATCGAAATTGATATCATGGCTGTAACCAAGTTGAAGATTCAAAACATCGCCTTGAACTGCTGCACGATAACCAACACCGTTGATCTCTAGTTTTTTCTCAAAACCAGTTACCAAACCTGTAATGATGTTTGCAGCCAAAGCACGGTAAGTACCCCAGAATGCACGATCAGCGCGTTGGTCAGAGTTTGTACTAAACGTCAAAGTGTTATCTTCAAGTACTACACCACAGTTACCAAGAGTATCCAAGGTTTGAGTTGTTGCACCTTTCGTAAACGTCAATAACGTTCCATCGAGTGTCGCTGTTACATCAGCTGGGATAGAAATAGGAAGTTTTCCAATACGTGACATCTTATCTCCTTACCAAATTGTACAAAGGACTTCTCCGCCTACGCCAAGCTCGAATGCTTTATCGTTAGGAAGAACCCCTTTTGAACTACTGACAATGATGGTACCGTAACCGTTTTTGAAACGTTTAAGTTCATCTTTACCTTTGTAAATACGACGTCCCGGTTTAGAGACACGTTTTACTTCATTGATAACTGTACGACCTTTTTCGTCGTATTTTAATACTACATTGATGGTTTTTTTAACGCCGTCTTCAACAACGTTAAAGCTCTCGATGTAGCCTTTATCAGCCAAAATTGCAACAACTGCTTCTACTACTTTTGAGTGAACCAATGTTGTTACATCTAATCTACGCATAGCCGCGTTACGGATACGAGTCAACGAATCCGCGATCAAATCATTAATCATTTATATTTCCTTATCTTAGTCGTAAGTAGTATCAGGCTGGGATTACCAGCTTGACTTTCTAACGCCTGGGATTAACCCTTCGTTTGCCATTTTACGGAAGCAAACGCGACAAATTCCAAAATCACTGATGACAGAGTGTGGACGACCACAAATCTGACAACGAGTATAAGCACGAACCGCATATTTAGGTGTACGCGCCGCTTTAGCGATCATTGACTTCTTAGCCATTATTCTCTCCCTTTAGCAAACGGCATACCGATCATTTCAAGAAGCTTGAAAGCATCCTTGTCTGCAGTAGCACTTGTTACCACGGTGATGTTCATCCCGTGGATTTGCATGATTGAATCGTAATCAACTTCCGGGAAAATCAATTGCTCTGTCAAACCGAAGTTATAGTTTCCGCGACCGTCAAAACCGTTACGTGGAATACCACGGAAGTCTTTAACACGTGGAAGTGATACAGAGATCAATTTATCCATGAAATCGTACATTTGAGCACCGCGTAGTGTAACTTTAACACCAACCGGCATCCCTTCACGTACTTTAAATCCAGCAACCGATTTACGTGCAACTACTACAGATGCGCGTTGACCAGCGATGTTGCTGATCGTATCTTGGATACTTTGGATCAATTTGTTGTCTTTCATAGCAAAACCACAACCGACAGAGATCACAACTTTTTCAAGCTTAGGAATCTGCATAGCGTTAGCAATGCCAAGAGCTGATTGAAGCTCAGGCTTAAGAGCCAAATATTTATCTTTTAGTCGTGCCATGATTACGCCTCAACTTTACGGACATTTGATGCATCAACAGGCATTTCTTTGTTCAAGAATCCGCCTTGTGGATTTTGTTCGCTAGGTTTGATCGCTTTTTTCGCAACACGAACACCCTTAACGATTACTTTATTTTTCTTAGGCATAACTTGAAGCAATTCTGCTTTAGTACCTTTGTCATCACCGGCGATCACTTCTACAATGTCGCCTTTTTTGAAATTAAATTTTGCCATCATACAACCTCTGGAGCAAGTGATACGATTTTCATGAAACCTGCGTAACGAACTTCACGGCTTACTGGTCCGAAAATACGTGTACCGATTGGCTCACGTTTTTTATCAAGGATAACTGCTGCATTTTCGTCGAAACGGATCAAAGAACCGTTTTCACGGTGAACTTCTTTTTTCGTACGAACAACAACTGCTGTAACCACTTGACCTTTTTTGACCTTACCGGTTGGAGCCGCTTTTTTAACTGAAGCGATGATAACATCACCAACAGTTGCATAACGACGTTTTGAACCGCCAAGAACCTTAATACACATGATCTCTTTAGCCCCTGTGTTATCGGCTACTGCTAGACGAGTAAAACTTTGAATCATGCGTTCACCCCTTTAACAAGAGTTTTAAGACGGAACGATTTGCTTTTAGAAAGTGGACGACACTCGATCGCGATCACTTCATCACCAATGTTTAGTTGGTTGTTCTCATCATGAATCATGTATTTTTTGAAACGTTTTACCGTTTTGTGGTAACGTGGGTGCATAACACGGCGCTCAACAACGATAGTTGCTGTTTTTTCGCCGGCTTTTGTAACTACGATACCTTGAATTTCACGTTTATGTGTCATAGCTCTGCCCTTACTTCACTGCGTTCATAGCAGTGTTAATGCGTGCAATGTCTTTTTTCGCCGTGCGAAGTTCGCTCGTGTTAGTCAATTGCATCATTTTTTGCTTAATTTTCAAAGTGAAAAGCTCAATTTTTTTCTCTTTGAGCATACCTTGAAGTTCAGCAGCTGTTTTGTCGTTCAAATCAGTATATTTCATTGCTCATCTCCGCAGTTACAATTTTGGTTTTGAACGGAAGTTTTTGCATCGCAAGCGCTAATGCTTCACGTGCAAGAGTCTCTTCAACACCACCCATTTCAAAAATGATACGGCCTGGTTTGATGTTCATTACCCATTGGTCAACAGAACCTTTACCTTTACCCATACGCACTTCAAGTGGTTTGGCAGTCAATGGTTTAGCCGGGAACACGCGGATCCAGATTTTACCTTGACGTTTGATATGACGGTTTGCTGCAATACGAGCCGCTTCGATTTGGCGAGAGTTAATACGTCCCGCTTCCGTTGCTTTGAATCCGATAGAACCGAAATCAAGTTTGTTGGCATTCGTAGCGTAACCACGGTTACGCCCTTTCATCATTTTACGATATTTCGTACGTTTAGGCATCAACATGATTAGTTAGCCTTTCGTCGTGGACGACGTTGTTGATCTTCGCCACGCTCTTCTTTAGATTCTTTAGCTTCTGGTTGAATTCCTTTAGTGAGAACCTCACCTTTGAAAATCCAAACTTTGATACCGATTACACCGTAAGTGGTGTGCGCTTCTGCAAAACCGTAATCGATTTTTGCACGAAGAGTATGCAACGGTACGCGACCTTCAAGGTACCACTCAGTACGAGCGATCTCAGCACCGCCAAGACGACCTGCAACTGAAACTTTAATACCTTTAGCTCCTGCACGTTGTGCATTTTGCATAACTTTTTTCATCGCACGGCGGAAAGCAACACGTTTTTCAAGTTGAGTCGCAACGTTTTCTGCAACGAGTTGTGCAGAAGCTTGTGCTTTTTTCTCTTCTTTGATGTTAACGGCTACCGGTTTACCGATAAGGGTTTGAAGAGATTCTTTGATTTTTTCAATGTCAGAACCTTTCTTACCGATGATGATACCAGGACGAGCCGCGATGATCGTAACGCGAAGACGTTTCGCAGTACGCTCGATCACGATGTTGCTCACACCTGCGTAGTAGAGTTCTTTTTTCAAATAGGTACGGATTTTATGATCTTCACCAAGTGAAACCGCAGCTGTTTTAAAGTTAGGGAACCAACGAGATTCCCAGTTGCGGTTAATACCGAGACGAAGTCCGATAGGATTAACTTTATGACCCATAATTATTTACCCTCTACTTCTACCAAAATGTGTGCTGTCGGTTTACGGATACCAGAAGCGGTACCACGTGCACGTTGAGTGAAACGTTTCAAAACCGGACCGTTATCAACGCGGCATGATTTGATAATACAATCTTCCGCTTCGATACCGCTGTTAGCTACTGCTGACGCAACCACTTTAGCGATGATTTTTGCCGCTTTATTTGGAGTGAACTCCAACGCAGCCATTGCTTGCTCTGCATTCATTCCTTGAACTTCGCGAGCGATCAAACGAGATTTAGTCGGAGATACGCGAACGAATTTTAATAGTGCTCTTGCCATATCTCTTCCTTATTTCCCGATTTTCTTTTGTACAGAACCTTTATGGCCCTTAAACGTACGTGTTGGTGAAAATTCACCAAGTTTGTAACCAACATGGTTTTCCGTTACGAAAACCGGTACAAACTGACGGCCATTGTGGACGGTAAACGTTAAACCGATCATATCAGGCAAGATCACACTACGGCGTGACCAAGTTTTGATAGGTTTGTTGCTTTTCGTCTCTTTGGCAGCAATCACTTTTTTCATTAGGTGTCCATCAACAAATGGTCCTTTTTTTACTGATCTAGCCATTATCTACCTCTTCGGATTGGATTTACGGCGAGTAATAATAAGTCTATCACTTGCTTTCTTCTTACGTGTTTTAGCACCTTTAGTCGGTTTACCCCATGGAGTAACCGGGTGACGTCCTGAATTCGTTTTACCTTCACCACCACCATGCGGGTGATCGATAGGGTTCATCGCAGAACCACGCGTTTGAGGACGGATACCCATATGACGTGTACGACCTGCTTTACCAAGAACGATGTTGATGTACTCTTCGTTACCGACAGTACCGACAGTCGCCATACATTCACCCAAAACATAACGCATTTCACTTGATGGAAGACGTACAGATACATACTTACCTTCACGACCCATGATTTGCGCAGATGTTCCGGCTGAACGGACGATTTGTCCACCTTTACCCGGTTTAAGCTCGATATTGTGAACAGTGGTTCCCACAGGGATATTCATCAATTTCATCGCATTTCCGACTTTAATGTCCAAACCGCTCTCTGCAGCAGAGATAACATCACCTACTACCAAACCTTTAGGTTGGAGGATGTAACGTTTGTCACCGTCTACGTAGTTGATAAGAGCGATACGACAGTTACGGTACGGATCGTATTCGATTGCAGCAACAGTACCCGGAACACCGAATTTGTTACGTTTGAAATCGATAATACGGTAAAGCTTTTTAGCTCCCGCTTCTTTATGACGTGATGTGATACGACCGTTGTTGTTACGTCCCGCAGCTGCAGGGATTTTAATCAACAAAGAACGAACAGACGCTTTTGCCGTGATGTCCGAGTTATCAACGTTGGTATAGAAACGTCGGCTCGGGGTGGTTGGTTTATACGTTTTGATCGCCATATTACACCGCCAAACTATCGATTTGTGCGCCTTCTGGCAATTTCACATAAAACTTTTTAAAGTCATTTTGTTTGCCAGCAAGACCACGGAAACGTTTAACTTTTCCGCTTTGGTTTAGTGAGTTTACGCGAGCCGGAACGATTCCGAAATACTCTCTAAACACCTCTTTAAGAGCGTTCTTTGTCATACGTGGAGACGTTTGAACAACGATAACACCCTCTTCTTGAAGACCAAGGGTCTTCTCTGTATACAGGATTGATTTGATATCAGTAATATCTGCCATCTTAGCTCTCTTTAGTCAGATTTTCCCATACCGCTTTTTCGATAACCACCGAACGGTATGTCGCAGCCAAAAAGGCGTTGAGTTCATTCTCTTCTACAACATAAGTAGAAGCAATGTTACGGAATGCAAGATAGGTATTCTCATCGAGAATCTTTTTCACCAACAACGCATCACGAACATTCAATGCATTGAACAACGCCAATGCGTCTTTTGTTTTACCAGTTGGAACTTCAATCGAATCAACGATGAAAAGTTTTCCAGCAGTTGCCAAAGCATCCAACGCACATTTAAGCGCTAGTTTCTTTTGCTTTTTATTGATCTTCTGATCGTAGTTACGACCTGTGTTTGGACCATGTGCAACAGCACCGCCAACGAAGATCGGTGAACGACGTGAACCGGCACGTGCTCCACCTTTACCTTTTTGAGCCCATGGTTTTTTACCACCACCATTAATTGTCGAGCGAGTTTTAGCCGATGCAGTATCTGCACGGAGGCTCGCTTGATACGATTTAACGTACAAATAGAGGTTATGGGTATTGATACCGCTGAAGCTCTCAGGCAATGCCAATTCAGAGGCTTTTTCAAATTTTTCATTTAAGACAATAGCACTCATTGTTTAACAACCTTTACTCGACCTAATGCACCGTTTGCACCTGGGACAGCGCCCACGACAACCAATACACCGTTTTGTGCGTCAAAAGACATCACTTCGTTTTTAACAGTAACTAATTCGTTACCGTATTGACCAGACATTTTACGCCCTTTTTGGACTTTACCTGGCCATTCGCGGTTACCGATAGATCCACCAGTACGGTGAAAACGGTGACCGTGTGCGCCTGGTCCGCCGGCAAAATTCCAACGTTTCATAACGCCGGTAAAACCGCGACCTTTGGTTTTGAATGCACTTTTAACTTTTTTAGCATCCGCTAAAGGTGTCATGTCCAAATCACCGGCTTCGGTGTTAGCAACTTCCAATGTAGCGAATTTATTGAATTCAGCAGAAAGGTTATATTTCTTTTGCTGACCCTCAATCGGCTTATTGCGTGCTTTTCCTTGGCTATATGCTACGAGAGCAGTGCCATCTACTACTTCGCAAACTTTCACTTCTTTTACTTTTAAAAGAGTTACCGCTTTACTTGGTACGCCAATCGTTCGGCTCATGCCGATCTTTTCTACAATGTATTCCACACCCTACTCCTTACTTGTCCATAGAGCGAACTTCTACGTCCACTTCCGGAGCCAAGTCAAGCTTCATCAACGAATCAACTGTATCTGGCGTAGCCGACACGATGTCGATCAAACGTGCGTGCATACGGATCTCAAATTGCTCACGTGAGTCTTTATTGACGTGCGGAGATTTAAGAACCGTATATTTACGAATCTTGGTTGGCAAAGGGATCGGTCCGCGGATTTCCGCACCCGTTCGCTTTACAGCTTCAACGATAGAGGCAACTGAACGATCAAGTACACGATGATCGTACGCTCTAAGTTTTAAACGAATTTTTTCCATAATGTTTTCCTTAGATAAAAGAACTCGTCAGATCTTGTCTGACTATATAAGGCGGCGAAATTATACTGACATATCCCCTCTGGGTCAAGGATTTTAGGGGTAAAAATTGCTTTATCAGTAAAATTTACTTCCTTATAAGAAGGAAGCTATATTTTTTAGGGTATGATTTTAGGTATGAAAACTTTATTAGATGAGTACTATCGATACGATTTACATAATGTCGCCTTTATAGAACGTAAGCAATCAATCGGCGCAGAAAGTACCCTGATTTATGGGATTACCCAGTCAGGGAAAACCGCATTGATCAAAAATTATCTCCTTTCTCATAAAAAATCAACCTATCTGTATATTGATTGCAGAGACCTACGGCTGGATATTCATGAGTTGAACAGCTCCTTGGAACTATTTTGCCGCGAAAACAAGATTTCCATTTTGGCATTGGACAATTATAATGACGCTATCAAGCTCTTTGAGATCGACCAGATTATCCTCTCATCGGAGGCTTCACTTGAGCTTCCTTATTATCAAATACATCTCGAGTTGCTCGACTATGAAGAGTTTTTAGCCTTTGAAAGCAAATATGACTCTACCGCATTGAACCATTTTTTTCAGCTCGGCGGCTTTCCCTCTATGCACCGTATCGCCAGTGAAGATCGGGTTCTTTATTTGCAAAGCACTCTTATCCGTGCATTGGAGCCGATCGAATTTTCGATCCTTTCCCAAGCCTCCAAGATGGTGACACAAAAGGTCTCTGCCTTCAACCTCTACGAACGGCTCAAAGGGGAACGGAAAATTTCCAAAGACAAACTCTATTTCCATCTGCAAGCGATGTATGAGCGAGGCTATCTCAAAAGCTTATCCAAGTTTAATCACCCCAGCGCCGTCAAGAAACTCTATTTATGCGACATTGCGATCAAACATGCCCTCGTTGTCCAAAAACATTTCGGACGTCTTTTCGAGAATCTTGTTTTCTCGGAGCTGGACAAGCACCATATCGAATGCTATTATGACGAGGGGATCGATTTTTATCTCCCGCAGCGGGGTCAAATCATCATCGCTTCACCGTTTGCGAATGAGCATGCCTTGTTTAAAAAAGTAGAAGCGCTGGAGGGATTTATCGTCTCAAACCGTGTTCGTGAGGTTATCGCAGTAACGATGAATCTGGAGAGTACCCTCTCTCACCCGATCTCCCGTATCGAGATGATCCCGTTTGAGAGATGGGCTTTAGGGGATGATACTTAGAAACGGTAGTTAAAACCGACAAACGGTCCTTTAAAAGTAACATTGGTATTGGTATCAAAACGGTCTTTGATATCGAGTGATTCATATCGATACCCTGCTTGAGCTCCTAAGCCGGCAGCGATTTTCCATAAAACTTTAATTCGGGCATCGGTTAGCGAATCTCCGTTATATCCGATGTATTTGACACTTCCCTCTATACTCAGCGGGGAGAGCGGAGGAGTCAGAGCCATCCCCAAATACCCCATCGGAATCACTTCGCTAAAACTATCATTGATTGCACCTTCGATCGTGGCATCGATAATTTTAAAACTGACCCCCAGATCAATATCAACAACATTATCAAGAATTTCATAATACGGGGTAATATCTGTCTGCTCAAATGAAACTTTATTTGTACCGCCGAGCCCATCTGAACCGCTAAAGCTCGTATCCGGTGTGAGATCAACGCGTACATTCGGAAGCAAAGGGATAGGATGTTCTAAATACAGCCCCACTTGGTATCCCGACTCGTCATCACTGTTAAAACGGGTCTGGGTATTTTTATAATCAAAATCTCCGCTTGCACTCGGTGTGTAGTAATCTGCCTCGGCACCGAATCCTAAAATTGTTGCCGCTGATGCGCTGACGGACATCAAACATACGGCCAAAATGGCTGATCTAAACATATAAAGTCCTTTTTTCCAGAATGATACCCTATTTCCTATGAACGCTTGCGCTACAATATCAATCATTTTAACTATGGATAAACAATGCATCTTTGCGGAATCGATGAAGCGGGACGGGGACCTTTGGCCGGACCGCTGACTATTGCAGGAGTTATTTTACATCAACCGATATCGGGTCTAAACGACTCTAAAAAACTCACCGAAAAAAAGCGTGAAGCCCTCTTTGAGATCATTTGCGAAAACTCGGCTTACCATATCGCCCGCTTTAGCGCGGCACAAATCGATGAACTGGGACTATCGGCATGTTTGGCGACAGGGTTGCGTGAAATCATGGCGGCGTTGGGGGAAGCCGATTATCTCTATGACGGAAACTCAAAATTCGGAGTCAGCGGTCTGCGAACGATGGTCAAAGCCGATGCGACGATCCCTGAGGTAAGTGCCGCCTCGATTTTAGCGAAAGTGACACGGGACCGTGAGATGGTAGAACTCGCACCACTCTACCCGCAGTATGGATTTGAAGGACATAAAGGGTATGGAAGTGCCGCTCATATCGAAGCGATCCGCCAATACGGACATTGTGAAATTCATCGTAAAAGTTTTAAATTAAAATCGCTTCAGCCCTCGTTGTTTTAGAACCTCATCGTTATAATGTCTGGAAAAAGAGAATATTATGGTTTCACTCACCCACATAGAGGCGGCACTCGCAGCCGTCGATGCTGAAGTTAAAGCGTTGCTGTACAATCAATCGATCTCCCTGAGCGAGAAAGACGAAAAGATGCTGCCGTTATTGCGGGAGAGCAAGGTGTTAAAACAGACGTAT
>Ga0156221_1016_pt1 | contig 30907 bp, 24 predicted proteins | sample RifCSPlowO2_12_FD_107869 | JGI IMG/M metagenome (GOLD analysis project Ga0156221, IMG submission 107869) | Sulfuricurvum sp. RIFCSPLOWO2_12_FULL_43_24
CTCCCCCTTTACGGGTACGCTGAACGATCTCATCAATCTCTTCTTGGCTGAGTACATCTGAGAGAGGAACACCTGCTACCGTCGAATAACGCGGCAAGGGAACCATATCATCGCCATGTCCACCCATAACCGATGCACGGATTTGACCTCCGCCGTAACCCAATTTTTCTTGGATAAAGGCTGCCATACGTGAGCTATCGAGTACTCCCGCCATACCAATGACACGACTGCGATCAAAACCGCTCTCTTTGAGGGCTACATAGGTCATTGCATCGAGCGGATTTGAAACAATGATGACAATTGCGTTAGGAGAGTATTTGGCAACCCCTTCCATAACTTCACGGGTTACTTTAGCGTTAATCATCAACAAATCATCTCGGCTCATACCCGGAAGACGAGGACTTCCAGCTGTTACAACGACCACATTACAGTCGGTCATATCTGCCATCGTTTCAGCGACACTTACAACCGTATGAGATCGTACTGCCGCAGCCGCTTGAGACATATCCAGTGCTTTCCCGCGAGCGATTTCGATTTTGTTATCACGCAAAATAATTTCATGACATGAACCAAGCATTGCAAGAGAGTAAGCGACCGTTGAACCTACGTTCCCCGCACCTACGATACCGACACGTTTTCCTTTAATCATCACTTTACTCCTTGTGTCATAAATTACTACATACTCTCTATCATTTTATAATCAGAGAAGTAAAAGACGATTGAATCGCCTTTTATCTATAGAGAACCTCTACAGATAAAAAACGATTCCGGCGAACCGGAATCAAAAATTTAGATTGCGCTGATAATAGCATTCAATGTCGCACTTGGGCGCATTGCTGCTGTTACTTTCGCGATATCAGGGTGATAATAACCGCCGATCTCTTGAACTTTTCCTTCTACTGCAAGAAGCTCTTCCATGATTTTCGCTTCATTATCAACTAAAGTTTTTGCAATTGGAGCGAAACGAGATGCTAGCTCTGCATCCGTTGTTTGCTCAGCCAATGCTTTTGACCAGTATTGTGCCAAGAAGAAATGGCTTGCTTTGTTATCCGGCTCTCCCGCTTTACGTGACGGCTCTTTGTTATTATCCAAATACGCCGCGTTTGCTTCATCCAATGCCGCTGTAAGAGCAGACAATTTGTTATCTTTTTTCGTTTTGTTAATGTGACGAAGTGACTCTGCAAGAGCCAAGAACTCACCCAAAGAATCCCAACGAAGGTGACCTTCGTTTACAAATTGCTCAACGTGTTTCGGAGCCGATCCGCCCGCACCCGTTTCGAACAATCCTCCGCCTGCAAGGAGAGGAACGATAGAGAGCATTTTAGCCGATGTTCCCAGTTCTAAGATAGGGAACAAGTCAGTCAAATAGTCACGAAGAACGTTACCCGTTGCTGAAATAGTATTTTGCCCTGCACGTACACGTTTCAAAGAGAACGCCATAGCAACTTCAGGTGCCATAATATGGTACTCAATCCCTGATTTATTGAATTCAGGAAGATACGCGTTTACTTTTTTGATAATTTCAGCATCGTGAGCACGGTTTTCATCCAACCAAAACACAACCGGAACGTTTTCGATCTCTGCACGCTCAACCGCAAGACGTACCCAGTCTTTGATCGGGATATCTTTCGCACGAGACATACGCCAGATATCGCCTTTCTCTACGTTGAAGCTCATCAATACGCCGCTATCATCAGATACAGTGACTACACCCTCTTCCGCGATTTCGAATGTCGTTGGGTGTGAGCCGTACTCTTCCGCTTTTTGAGCCATCAAACCGACGTTAGAGACAGAACCCATCGTCGTTACGTCGAATTGACCGTTTGCTTTACAATCTTCGATGATTTCAGAGTACATGGTTGCGTAACAACGATCCGGAATCGTAACGATACATTGTTCTACTTTTCCCGCAGGATTCCACATTTTACCGCCATCACGTACCACAACCGGCAATGAAGCATCGATAATAACATCATTTGAAGCGTGAAGATTTGTGATCCCTTTGTCAGAGTCTACCATCGCCATTGCAGGCTGAGTCGGGTAAACCGCCATAATAGCCGCTTCGATTTCCGCTTTTTTATCAGCAGGAAGTTTTGCCAATTTTTTGTACAAATCACCAAGACCAAGATTCGGATTAACTCCGATCTCTTTGAACTCTGCCGCATATTTTTCAAATACATCTTTAAAGAATACCGATACCGCATGACCGAACATGATCGGATCACTTACTTTCATCATCGTTGCTTTAAGGTGGATCGACCAAAGGATGTTTTTCTCTTTTGCTTCAGAAATCGCATCAGCGTAAAACGCACGCAATGCTTTAGTGCTCAAGAATGTACCATCAAGGACTTCACTATCAACCGCATTGATCTCTTTGAGAACGTTACCGTTAAGTGAAATCGTCACTTTACCGTCACCTTTTTTGGTGATTGATTGCTCATTCGCATAGAAATCACCGCTGTTCATGTGGGCAACGCGAGTTTTTGACCCCTCGTCCCAAGCACGTAGTTTGTGAGGATTTTTCTTCGCAAAGTTTTTAACCGCAACCGCAGCACGGCGGTCTGAGTTACCTTCACGTAGAACCGGATTAACCGCTGAACCGAGACACGTTGCGTAACGTGCAAAAATCTCTTTTTCTTCGTCTGTTTTTGGTTCTTCAGGATACAAAGGAAGATCGTATCCTTGAGACTGAAGTTCTTCGATACATGCTTTCAATTGAGGAATTGAAGCTGAAATGTTAGGGAGCTTGATGATGTTACCATCTGGTTGTGTAGCGATAACGCCCAACTGTGCAAGATTGTCGGGGATACGCTGAGCGTCACTCATACGTTCTGGAAATGTTGCGATAACACGACCTGCAAGTGAAATATCACTTGTTACAACTTCAACGCCTGCGGCTTGTGTGAATGCATTTACGATTGGAAGTAGCGAATAGGTCGCTAGTGCCGGTGCTTCATCAATTACTGACCAAATGATTTTTGCCATCAGGTTCTCCTGTTATTTTTTTTATGAAAGCATCATAACACTTACGTCCGACATTTTTTCACTTTGCCCATACTACAAGCGCAAAAAGTTAGAAATATGTTTCATTTTGTAGCATTTACTATGTTTTGATGGTGTGTAGAAAAGTAACTACTGTACACATGTTCACCATTTTTGCCTCGGACAAAATAGAGGTAATCCGTGTGTTTAGGATAGAGTGCAGCATGGATGGCATCTTTGGAAACATTACAGACGGGAAAGGCAGGCAAACCTTTGTTTTTATACGTATTATAGGGAGTTTTGTCCGTGCGTATTCGACGCGCCGTCACTTTTTGATGAGAATATTCACCGTAGTTAAGGGTTCCATCCATTTGAAGACGCATCCCTTTTTCTATCCGATTATCGATCACGGAGCTAACAAACGGCATATCGGACAATGATGCAGCCTCTTTTTGAATAACCGATGCTTTTGTTACAATTTGTAACCATTTTTCTTTATTATACGGCTTCTTATACTCATCTGCCCAGATTCTCATCTTTTGTTCCGACTCATTTAAAAGATGTATGATCAGTTTTTCTTCACTGATCGCATTCGGAATACTGTAGGTATCCGGTACAAAACTCCCCTCTTTATAAGGGGCATGCTTTTCATACGCACGTTGAAGAAGATTCATATCGAGTGAAAGTTCATCACTAAGTTGACGTAAAAATATGACCGTAGTCTCTCCGGGGATCAAGGTAATAGCACGAGTAGCCGCTTTTGCCGTTGTCAATTTATAAAGATACTCGATACGGCTTGTTTTCTCCTCTTTTAGATCAATCCACCCTTGCTGAGGCTGACCGAGCAAACGGAGAATAAAGGCATCAATCTTATAGAGATTTACCCCTTCATCTTGGAGGTGTGCTATACTTTTAAATACGGAACCTTGCGGGATATAGACGATTTTTGGTGATGTGACGGTAGAGAACAGGTAGGTCATGAAAGAGACAATTATCACCAATATTATTCCCAAAACCCATAGGTACATTCTTTTTGGTTTATTTTTTACTTTTTTTCTAGGCTTTTTCACGTTTATCGCTTTGCTTGAAGGTATTAATTGTGATCGTTTGAGCTTTAATGGACTCAAAATCGAGAAATTATATCTCAAATGGGAAAATGGGCTCCTGATTCGTGCTTCAAAAGTTGATCTGAGCGCGTTTAAACGTGACAATCTTCCTCTTACCCTAAAGCCATTGGGAAAACTTCCTCCCCTTATTCGGCATACTCAGCGCTGGGTAAAGCAAATCGATATTGATACTATTCAATATGAGTCCATTCGCCTCTCTTTGCACTACCGTGAAAACTCCCTCGGCAAAATTACGTTATATGATGAAAATGGTTCTTACAACGGCACTTTTTCCCTCAATGAAAATCTCTTTAAACTATCATTGCCCCATGCCAGACTCAACGGTGCGCTCATTAGCGGAAATTTAACGGTAGAACTCCCGCAACAACGGTTACATACTAATATAAGCCTAAACCTTCCCCAAACTCCTCCCCTCATTATCAAAGCATCCGGAGATACCGATTCGTTGATGTTTGCCCTTCATACCGATGAGCCGCTGCGCAGCGTTCAACCGATCATCGATTTTTTAGATGTTGATCCTGAAGTTCAACCGTGGATAACTCACTATGCCAAAGCTTCGTTAATCACTCTTGAACGCTTTGAAGGTAAATTTCATTACGATAAACCCGAAGAACTTATCAAGGGGCTGCAAGCCAAAGCGACTATTTTCAATGGAGAATACACCTTTGCACAAGGTTTCGAACCTATCAAATCTCCCCGTATCGATTTGTACTACCGCGTAGGCAAACTTCACATTCTTCCAAAAAGCGGGACTTTTTATGCTCTCCCAACCGAAAACAGCAGTGTAATTCTTGACTTTACGACCCCTCACACTATGCTGGATGCTCAAATACGGACGGCGCATGCCAAACTCAATGTTCCGATCACAAATCTTTTAAATTTTTATGACATTCACCTGCCGATTCAGCAAAGTTCGGGAGAATGTGATGTGGATCTGAATCTCTCTATCAATCTGCATAGCCTGGATACTGTTGTAAAAGGGATCTTTCGACCTACCGCTTCGGAATTACTTTTGGACCAGATACCGCTAAAAACGCAAGGGGGAGTTGTCAATGTCAATCGAAACAAGGTTACATTCGACAATTTTACGGCCCATTACGGTGAAGATGTCGCTCACGCACGGGTAAAAGGGGAATATGACGCTTCCAGCGAAGAAGGGTCGGTATCGATTGATGCCTATGATATCGTACCCTTAGGGAACAAAAAACAGCTGAGTTTATGGGATTCCCGTGAACCTTTGCGTGTTAAATACATCATTGCTCCCAAAGGAGATTCTCTCAGCATCATGCCATCACGCTGGAACGTACTGGGAGAGAAACTCGACATTGAAGCCTTTCGTGCCCCATTCGACTATCGCAATGCGACAAGTTCTCTCCAATCTGTCCCTTTCAGCCTCTCAAATACTATTCATGGAAAAATCAACGGGTATTTTAACGGATCGAAAAAGCAAACGGATATACAGATTGAACTCAATGATTTTAAATTGGGAGAGATACAGCTCACGCATGCCCCTTTTAACATCGATATCCATTACGATCACAACCATTCAACGCTCCGCTCTTCACACGCCTCGGCATGGAGTATCCATCAACTCCCACTACTCTTATCCCCATTCCATGCGAGTATGGATGGGAATGAGATTGCATTTGAGCAAATTGAAGCCGTCTTAGGTGATTTACTGAAAGGAAAGTTCACCGGTCACTTATCGCTCGATACGCTCAAAGGGTCCATTCGAATCAACGATATGATTCCGCTCAGTCCTAAAATATCCCCTCTCGTTGACGCACAAGAATCCCTTCAACTCTCACTCGATGCCTCCGGTGAAGAGATAATTTTAGACTCTGATGCTCTTAAAGCCCATTTTTCGACCATCCCAAATGGGTGGAAAATTACACTGGATGATATAGCCTTGCTCTCGATGCGCTCCCCTATTCTGCGTCAATATCATGTTGAAAAGGGAAATCTTAACCTTTTTTATACTCCTGAAAACTCGCAATATACCTTTAACGGTACGATCGAATACCCTTATTCACTGATGATGATTAATGATAAGGCCGTATCCAAGTATCACTTTAGCGGTCTCTATCAAGACGGACGGACGAGTATTCGGGTTAATGATCGTCTAATCATCAATCGGCGCGATGATCAAATCGATGTTCAGGCTAAAAACATCGGTATCAATGTCCCGCAGCTGTTTTCTTTTCTTATCGCCAATCAACCGAATCAAGAGTCTTCATCCAAGGGAGATTCTCAAACGCCCCCGATTCGCATTCACACCTCCAATACCTACCTCTATCTGATGAAAGGACGTAAAATTGTCGCTGATCGAATGGAAGCCACATTAAACAATGATGATTTGGATGCTTCGCTCTACCACATGGGGGGAAGCGCCGCGCTTAAAATACGCAACGGCCTCTTTTATATTGACGGAAACGGATTCAACGATAAATTTATGGAGCATCTCTTTGCCCTCAGTGATTTTAGCGGAGGGAAATTCTCCTTTCAGGCTAAAGGAGAAGCCGACGCATTTGAAGGGGTTATGCGGGTTGAAAATACGATTTTAAAAGATTATAAGGTACTCAACAATGTCCTCGCCTTTGTCAATACCGTCCCCTCATTAGCGACCTTTTCACTCCCAAGCTACAACAGACAAGGACTTCCGGTCAAAGAGGGATATGCCCATTTTGCCTATAATAAAGGTATTGTGAATGTCGATAATTTCACCCTGAACTCTCCTGAGATGAATATTCTCGGTGAAGGGCGTGCTGATCTGAATGCCCAAATACTCAATGGTACGCTGACCCTTAAAACCGATCTGGGTTCCGTTCTGGGAAAAGTGCCGATGGTGGGGTATATCCTCTTCGGGGAGGACGGTTCTCTTTCCACAACCCTCACCCTCAGCGGAAAACTCGATGATCCTAAAGTCGAAACGGCGATTGCCAAAGAGATTGCCACGGCTCCGTTTAATATTCTCAAACGGACGGTTGTGTATCCGTTTTTGTGGATGATGGATGATAAGAAGAAAAAGTAATTTCCAATATTACAATTCCCCTCCTCCACGAACAATATCCATCCCGTATTTATCCCTCACTTTGGTCAAAGCATCGGTCAGATTGCGCATTTTAGTATCCGTTTGGATTTCAAGCAGATCAAAACTTTTCGGATCATGATGGATAAATTTGGTAGCACTCATAGCGATATAGCGGACACTGATATGGGGATAGATATCAAGCTCTTTAAATTTTTCGATCGTAAAAGTTTGAAGGAATGTTTCATTAAAAAGGCGATAAAGGGTAAATTGCTTTTTTGAATGCCCCCAATTCTCATACCCCAATGAAAAAGCGTAGGTGGTAGGATTGACCCCCAGTTTCATAATCGTATGGCTCCAATGACGTACCAAGATATGGATGCGCCGATAGAGTTCCTCTCTCTCTTTTATGGGGTGATCCATCGATCGTGATATCCCTATCCCTTTTCGGGATCGGCTCGCTTGCACCGCTTCGTTATCACACCCTCTCATCCTCGCATACAGGTCCATGCCTCCCCTGCCCCATGATTGGATCAGGGTTTGCGATTTCCACGCATCACCGATGGTTTTAATGCCGTAGCGTTCCATTTTGAGCGAATACGCTTTTCCGACACCCGGAAATTCACCGATACCGATATCGCGAACAAACGGTTCAATCTCATCGCTATAAATGACACGAACCCCATAAGGTTTGGCGGCTGAGGTGGCAAGTTTTGCTATCCATTTGGAGCGGCTCGCTCCGATCGAGACCGGAAGTTTAAACTGCAACATTATCTGATGCTGGAGGTGTCGGATAAACTCGTAGGTATCCGCTTCATCAATCCACCCTCGCAAATCCCCGAACATCTCATCGATGCTGTATTGCTCCATCACCGGTACTACGGTAGAGAGGTACTCCATCAATTCATGGCTCATCGTATGATAGAGAAGATGGTTGGGAGGAAGGACAATGAGGTGAGGACAAAGTCTCAGTGCTTCGTGAACACTCATGGCCGTTTTGATACCGTAGCGACGAGCTTCATAGCTCGCCGTAGTGATAATGCCGCGTATCGTATCGCCGTCTCTAAAATAGTTACTGCTATCGTGCTCAGCATGAAACAGCGAGGGGACAAACGCCCCGGAATTGAGGGTCATCAGTTTTTTAGCGGGTACGGTTTTTTTGTCAAAAATAAAAGGATCGCCTCTCCCTCCGACCGCAACACATTTCCCCAGCAAAGAGGGGTTACGGACACGTTCACAAGAGGCGAAAAAACAGTCAAGATCTAAATGGATTATCATACATCGAAGAATATAACACCTTGAAAAATAATTGCCAATTTATGTCTATATGAAATGAAATATATCTCAAACTTCCCAGTATTTTTTACTGACGAGAAGTTTTTTAATTTGCGGAGCAATCTGCGGGTCGCTTTCTCCGACGCTCCACAGTTTTTTGCTCATCTGACGTATTGCATCCTTAAAATCATCCTCAATCAGTGCTAAAACTGCCGTCGAAAAATATCCGCTTAAGCGCTCTTTTTCTGCCATAAAACGATACTCTTCAGCAACATGCTCAAGAGTATCCATCGCGTACAAAGGGGTTATTGCTCCGCTCTCCAATTTTATCAAGAGCCATAATGCAATAAATTCTATGGAATAGCACTTTAGTATTTGTGTAGAAAAAGATTCAAACGTATCACAACCGCTTTGTTCATACTCATGGATAATAAGATCTATCACCGATCGGATATGTTCCAGAGGAACCATCTCAAAGAGTTCTCGTCCGACACTGATCCCTGCGGAGTGTTCGGCACCGAGATAGATCCGTGCCCCTTTGTCCGTATTGCCGAAATTATTGGTACGCAGCCCGATGAGCCCGATATCGCAATGCTGGTGTCTGCCGCACCCTTTTGCGCATCCTGAAATCCCTATTTGAATACGATGCTCACTGATTTTCTCCAAAGGGAGCAATTGCGCATCGTCTTTAATGTCCCAGAACGAGTAAGGGCAATATTGGCTCCCCGCACACGCTACGATAGTTTGACTCTTTTTGAGATGTTCAAAAGGAGAGAATGGCTGAGATAATCCGAGAATATAAAGATTGTGATCCGTACTTAATCGTACCTCGGCAGAGTGTGTCTCGGCAAAATCCGCAATAGCCATCAACTCTTCGGCACTGATACGCCCGAAATTGCTCTCATAGCAAAATGCATAACTGCCGTCTTTAAGCCGCTGATATTTCGAAAAAAGCCCTTTTTCCAGAACCAAATCGCCCGCTTTTTGCCAAGATTGCTTGTACTCGTGTGCGACATATTCCACAAAAGCTTCCATTCCGATCTCTTCGAGGAGGTGAAACAGGCGTGTTCGCGTTCGGGTAAATCGCAATCCATGCTTGTTGAATGCTTCGATAAAGGCTTTGAAAAAAGATACTACCTCATCGGGAAGCAAAAATATATCGGCACTGCGGGCGATCTCGGTATTTTTACCCCCCATATAGACATTAAACCCAAAAACACCCTCTCTCTTTGCCAATGCGAAATAGAGATCATTGGCAAAAAATGAGGTGACATTGGCACTGTTGCCCGAAATCCCTGTGGATATTCTACGCGGCAGCATACCGACAAGACGGGGAGTTTTGAGAAAATATTCCTGCATTTGCATTATCAGAGGATAGGTCTCGATCACACTCATACACCCTCGTCCATCATACACATCACTCACAATGTTGCGTACGTTATCGCCGAAAGTTTGCCATGTTGTAATCCCGATTTCGTTGATCTGTTTATATATCTGCAATACATTCTCGCAAGTTAGCCCATGCAATTGCAGACCGGCACGCGCGGTCAAAATAATTTCAAGCTCATTGCGCTTAGCAATGTCGGCAATGGCTCGCAGTTGAGCGATGGTAATCCGCCCTGCAGTTATACGTAAACGAAGGGTATACGCTTCCTCTTCGATAGGGGTGTTAAAAATACCGAAATCCTGTAAATAAAAGATGTCCCCTTCGCTGATACTGTTAAAGTCCAAAGTCTCTATTTGAGGATAATATTCGATAGGAGAGAGTGCAGCTTTATGGCGTTCACGTTTATTTAATTTTTTTTCCGTCATTTCCATATTGTACCCTGATGATTAGGTTGGTTTTTAATGTTTATGAGTTGAGTCAAACAGTACAGTGCTTTGAATCGAAGCTAGATGAAGGAGGTCATTTTTTTACCATACTGCTTGAATCAACCCCTGATAGGGGAAGATTATTTTATGGTTCGATAATTATAGAGGATTGTTAAATGAATTGCTTTGATATAGGTCAAACGTCTGAGGATTCGTGTGAGTGTACAGACTGCATCTCATTCTTTGATACGGGTTTTGAAAACAAATACCCTTGATAATGAATACCGCCGATAGATTGGAGGATTGTATGTTGTTCAGCCAATTCAACTCCTTCGGCTACGATCTCCAGCCCAAGTACTTCCGCCATCGTAATGATTGCCCGAACCAGCGCAGAAGCATGCGGATCATTTTCCATATTTCGGATAAACGACTGATCGATTTTTAACTCATCGAAAGGAAAACTGTTCAGATAGGATAATGACGAATACCCGGTTCCGAAATCATCAAGCGAAAAGGTAAATCCATGCGATTTAAGATGATACATAATGTCCTGAATTTTTTCAATATCATTGATCAGCAATGATTCGGTCACTTCCAAACGAAGGAGTGAAGGCGGGAGTGCGTATCTATTTACATTATCTAATAATACACTCGTAAACGATTCGTCCAAAAATTGTTTCGGACTGATATTGATCGACAGCGTCCATTTTTTTCGTATGGGATCATGACTCCACTCATGCAGTGTTCTGCACGCTTCGGCAATAATCCACTTACCTATTTCAGTGATAAAGCCGTTTTCTTCGACAATAGGGATAAATTCGGTGGGGGAGACGATCCCTCTTTCCGGGTGAAACCATCGGATGAGTGCTTCTGCTCCGCTTATCTCATTTTGATGGTTGTATTGAAACTGGTAAAAGAGTTGAAACTGGTTCTCTTCCAGTGCATTAAAGAGTGTTTTTTCGCACTCTAATTTTTTCAACATTTTTTGCTGAAGTGCGGAATCGAAGAAACGGAAAGTATGTTTTCCTGACTCTTTGGCACTATACATAGCCGTATCCGCCTGCGCTAAAATCTCATTCACGGTCTGTGTATAATTATCTAAAATAGCAATTCCGATGCTTCCGGTGACAAAGAAAAGCTCTTCGTGTATTTCGAACGGTTTTTGGAGAGAGAGGGATATTTTGCTGCCGATATCGGATGCGATTTTGAAAGCCTGCTCACGAGAAGGTCCTAAATCTTCAATCAAAATAACAAATTCATCCCCTCCTAAACGGGCTACAGTATCTTCAGCACGTATCGCTTCGAGGAGACGGTTTCCCGCTTCTTTCAGTAAGTCATCGCCTACCAAATGTCCTTTGGTATCGTTAACAATTTTAAAATTGTCCAAATCGATAAAAGCCACCATGCTGTAGGTTTTATTTCTTTCATTTTTTACGAGCGCATGTTCCAAACGTTCAAACAGCAATCTGCGATTGGGGAGCTGCGTCAGCGGATCGTAAAAAGCCAATCGATTGATACGCTCTTCGTTCTCTTTTTTAGCCGTTATATCGGAAAAAATTCCGACATAATGGGTAATGTTTCGATATTCGTCTCGAACGGCAGAGATACTTAGATATTCCGGATAAATTTCTCCGTTCTTACGGCGATTGTAGATTTCTCCGTTCCAAAACCCTTTGTTAATAAGTGAATCCCACATATCTTTATAAAACTGGCTATCGTTGAGTCCCGATTTTAAGAGTGCCGGTGTCAATCCTAAAACTTCCGATTCACTGTAGCCGCTGATCTTTTCAAAGGCAGGGTTCACCCGCATGATTTTTCCGTTTATATCGGCAACCAAAACTCCCTCATTGGAATCAAATACGACCGATGAGATTCGGAGCGTATTGATCATCGCAAACATTTGCTGGACTAAATAGATAGCCCCCAAAAGCATAAAAAATCCGTAACCGAAAGAGCCGACTAAAAAAATTTCATGCTTTAAGAGCGTTTTTTTCTCTAATCGGGACAGATCTTCTTCAAGCAGCTGATCAAATCTTTCATGCAGGGTTTTTAACTGATCGATATTGACAGTCATATGGTTAAACCATTTAGTAGCCCCCATCGAAAAATCACCGCTGAGGACTTGTTCATATATACGATGAGAATCTTGAAATAATGTATGGGAAAAATAGCTATTGTATAAATTTCGTTCGTTATTGGACGCTTTATCAATGAATGATTGTTTACAACTTTGATGGATAGCATGAACCGAAATTACTTTTTCATACATTCCCGGCTCAAATCGTTTGGCAGCAAAAATATTCGCAAGAGTTCCTCTCTCGATGGCTGCTTTTTCGGTACACTCCACCAGCAATGTATTGTCGTACAATCGCAATGCAATTTCACGAGTCGGTGCTAATTTGGCCGATAATGGGAGTAATCCTAAAAAATTGGCATTCAGTTCGGTATAAAAATCGATCTCTTCGGACGCACTGATTTCAAGGTTGAAGACCCGTTCACGGATATCGCCCAGTTGCTTTTGTTTCTCAATTGACATTTGAATCGATTGATGGAAAGTAGCCGGTAAAGAATAGCGACTTAACGTTCTCACTCTCTGAAGGAGTGCTAAAAACTTTTTATCACTGAGAAGCCGCTGTTTCTTCAACCTAGATTTAAACTCGATATCACCATTTGAGCCCAGATATGCGGCACTTAATCCCCGCTCTTTTTGAGATTCATGGACAAAATCACCTATACTTTGTGAAAATTGAATCAATGCGCGTGTTTGAGAATAGGAGCGTTTCGTCTCTTGATACGCTATCCATTCAATTCCTAAAATGTAAAAATTCCATATTCCGATGACAACTCCCAATGCGATTAAACCAATTCTGATATGAAATTTATTCATTATTTTTCCCTTCCACTCAATCGCTTGATTAAGTTATCCTCCGGTACGGTAAAAGGCACGTGAAGAGACTTCTACATTTTCAGTACCCCAAAAATTCTTTTCGGGTTTGTTAAACACCACATCCGATAGGATTTCGGTCGCTTTTTTAGTATTTCCGTCCCGTATCGCCTCTTTAATACTTTTCGCCCCCTCAAAGTACAAACATCCGATTAAATCGCCCTCAGCGCTCAGCCGTAGGCGATCACACGTCGCACAAAAATCATGTCGATGCGGCTCGATCGTTCCAAAACGATATCCATCAAGCGTTTCATACAGATCTGCCGGTCCGTTCACCTCTTTGTTAATCGGGATAAAAGGATAGGATTTGCCTAATGTATCGATAATTTCATCACTTCGAAGTCCTTTAAGCGCATTGCTTGCATGGGAGTTTTCCATGTATTCAATATATCGGATTTGTGCCCCCATCTCTTTTGCGTACGCAAATAAAGGGACAATTTCGTGGTCATTGATTCCCCGTAAAATCACGCTGTTAATCTTTACCGACAATCCCGCATCTACTGCCGCTCGGATACCCTCTTTCACCTGTTCCAATACATCTTTTTGAACGATATAATGGAGCGTTTCGCGTTCAAGTGAATCAAGAGAGATATTGACCCGTTTAAGTCCCGCAATTTTCAGTTTTTGAGCCAGCGCCGGCAATAAAAACCCGTTCGTTGTGAGTCCGATATCGACTTCGGGAGCATACGTATGAATCATCGCGATCAATTCATCGAGGTTTTCGCGCGTTGTCGGTTCTCCGCCGGTCAGTCGGATTTTTCGGATACCGTTGTCAATACCGATTTTAATAAAGGCAAAAAGCTCTTCATAGCTCAGCAGGTTCTCTTTAGGAACCCAGCTGAACGGTTTTTCGGCCATACAGTAACGACATCGAAAATTGCACCGTTCGGTAACGGATACCCGTAAATACGTTACTTCTCTACCAAAAGAATCTTGCAGCATGGTGTCACCCTTTATATTTCATTATGCCATTAGCGTTTGTAATGTTGATAATATCCTAGTGCCGTACCAAAATTACTTGATACAAATCAAGATATTACCCGTGTATGTGTGTTACTATTGATAATCTAACTATAAAAAAAGGCAATACAGAATGCTATTAACAGAGCGTCTTGACTTTTTCAAACAAAGCAATCCTGAATCATTGATCGCATTAAATCAGACAGCTAAGTACAAAGCGTATGGGGCATCCGAGATTCTAGTGTATGAAGAAGATGATTTGAACCGAGTCTATTTTTTAATAAAGGGCGAAGCTAAATTTTACAAAGTTGACCGATTTGACAGTGAAATATTTTTATATTCTTTATCGGACCAAACCTTATTAACCAATATAGGTTCTCTAAAATGTGATATCATCAGCTGTTTTAGTAATATAGAATTCATGGTTCCCAGTGAGGTTATCTCTTTTGATTTAAAACTTTTTAAAGATGTGGTCAAAAAAGAGAACCAGTTGCTCATCAATTTAGTAAACCTTTTATCCGATCAAAAGGAGATGGTGGATTGCATGATCAGTATGGGAATGGTGTATGATGTCACGGCAAAAGTAGCTAAAATGCTTTCTGATCATTTGGGACTTTATAACAGTTTAAAAAAACAGGAAATATCTTATCGTTTAAACATTCAACCCGCTACACTCTCACGTGTTTTGGCGAAATTTATCCGGTTGGGATTAATTTCTGAAGAAAACCAGAAAACAGTCGTATTAAAAAAAGAAGATTTATCTCACTATTTTAAGGAGGCACTCTGATGCAGTCCATATCCACTAAAGTTAGATGGATCGTAGTTATTTTATCTATTAATCTCATAACGATCATATTGGTCGATATTTGGTTGAATTCCAGTCAAAAACTGGATGCAAAAGTAATCAATACCGCCGGAAAACAAAGAATGCTGTCCCAGCGTACGGTGTTAGAACTGCATCGCCTTCTGGTGGATGAAGAAGGGGCATATGAACGGCTACAGATTGCCCGTGCGGAGTTTGATACCAATTTTAAACAGCTCAACATGGCAGCATCGGATTATCGCGGATTTTCAAATGATGAAATCGATAGAACAATGATGGAAGTTCATGCGCACTGGAATCGGATGGGGGGCTTGATAGACCGCTATTTGCAGGGAGATCACAACCTGTTCGATCTCAAAACCATTTATGACAGCGGAGATCAAACCTTATTATTAATGGATAAGGCCGTGAGCCAATACGAAGATGCAATGATGGGAAAAAGATTGTTAGCCCATCGTATTCAGATTTTTTTAGCGTTCATATCGTTTGGAATCATTCTCTATATGGCACGTACCACATTGGAAATTCAACGAAATTTTGACAAATTTTTGAATCATTCGCAAACGATCAGCGGTATAAAGAATTTAGAGTGTCAGGGAAATGAACTCGATGTCGCATGTTCGCATATTGAATATTTTTTACGGAATGTTGAAGAAGCGCTCCAAAGTGCAACCGAAGCGGTCGAAAAGAGTGAAGCTGCAACCGCTGTTTTGGTTGCTTCTACCCCTGAAGCCGAAGCCATCTTGGAACAAAATGAAGATGTCATGATCCAAGTCAGCGAAGAGCTGCATCAAACCTCAATGCGTCTTAAAAAGCTGAAAAACAACCTCGAAAAAGCCAATTCTATTCGAAGTGCCTCGTAGGCACTTCAATCCTTCTTTTTTCTTGACCTAAGTCAATATCTTTCTTTTTTAATTTCTTTATAATTGTTGAAGTGCATGAGTTATATCATAGCATCAAGGTAACGTACTGTATCCATTAATAACAATGGATAACATTGATTCCACTAAGGAGGCTTTTATGTCATTGGATAGAAGAGAGTTTTTAAAAAGTGCCGCTGCTGCATCGGCAGCGACAGCGATTGGAATGGCAGTTCCTGCCAAGGTCGAAGCGGCAGCGCTCCAGGGACAAGCAGGATGGCGTTGGGACAAAGCGGCCTGCCGCTTTTGCGGAACGGGATGCGGAATTATGATGGCTACCAAAGATGATCGCATCGTTGCGGTCAAAGGGGATCCATTGGCTCCGGTTAATCGTGGTCTTAACTGTATTAAGGGATATTTTAATGCAAAGATTATGTACGGAGCCGACCGTCTTACGCAACCGTTATTACGTATGAATGATAAAGGTCAGTTTGACAAAAAAGGGAAGTTCAAACCGGTTAGCTGGCAGCGTGCTTTTGATGAAATGGAAGTGCATATCAAAGCAGCCCTGAAAGAAAAAGGGCCAACCGGTATTGCAATGTTCAGCTCAGGTCAGCAAACAGCGATGGAAGGACATGCCGCACTCAAATTGATGAAAGCAGGTTTCCGTACCAACAACATCGACCCGAATGCACGTCTGTGTATGGCATCAGCCGTAACCGGATTTATGAACGTTTTCGGTGCTGATGAGCCATCAGGCTGTTATGAAGATATTGAACTCGCCGAAACAATCGTTGCTTTCGGATCGAACATGGCGGAGATGCACCCTATTCTCTGGTCGAGAGTCAGTGATCGTAAACTCAGTAACCCCGATAAAGTGCAAGTGGTTGTTCTCTCAACCTACAAACACCGCACGATGGACCTTGCCGATGTCGAAATCATCTTTAAACCGAATACCGACTTGGCAATCTGGAACTATATCGCCCGTGAAATTGTTTACAATCATCCCGAAGCGATGGACAAAGAGTTTTTGGATAAAAATATCGTCTTTGCAACGGGTCCTGTAGATATCGGATACGGTCTTCGAGAAGATATCAACCATCCGAAATACGGTAAAAAAGAGCTCGATACCGCAGCCAAACAAAAATCCAAAGTTCTTACCGCCGATGAGGGGGTCAGTCTCGGGTATTTAGGGTATAAAGCGGGTGATACGCTGGAGATGAAAAACAGCGGAGATGCGAATAAACACTGGAAAATCACGTTCGAAGAGTTTAAAAAAGGGCTTGCACCTTACACTCTCGATTATGTAGCCAAAGTTTCCAAAGGTGATTCGGATGAAAGTCTTGCCGATTACAAAGCAAAACTTCAAAAAATGGCCGATCTCTACATCGAGAAAAAACGTAAATGTTTGACCTTCTGGACTATGGGATTCAATCAGCATACACGTGGAACATGGGTGAATGAACAAGCCTATATGGTTCACTTCCTCCTTGGAAAACAAGCAAAACCGGGTAATGGAGCATTCTCACTCACCGGTCAGCCATCTGCATGCGGAACAGCGCGTGAAGTAGGAACATTTGCCCATCGTCTCCCTGCGGATATGGTGGTCATGAACCCTGCACACCGTAAAATGGCAGAGGGGATCTGGACAATTCCAGAGGGGACGATTAACCCTAAAATGGGATCGCACTTTACCCAAATCCACCGTGATCTCGAAGACGGTAAAGTAAAATTTGCCTGGGTCAGCGTCTGTAACCCGTATCAAGATACCGGTAATGCGGAACACTGGATTAAAGCGGCACGTACAATGGACAACTTCATTGTGACCTCTGACGGTTATCCGGGGATTTCGGCAAAAGTATCGGATTTGATTTTGCCAAGTGCTATGATGTATGAAAAGTGGGGAGCGTACGGTAATGCAGAACGTCGTACCCAGCATTGGAGACAGCAAGTGACTCCGATGGGGGATGCAATGTCCGATACGTGGCAGTTTGTTGAACTTTCCAAACGCTTTACGATCAAAGAGGTATGGGGAGCACAAAAAATTCCGGGACTCGATGGCGGATTGCCGGATGTGATGGGTAAAGCCAAAGCAATGGGTTATGATGAAAATGCAACCCTTTATGAAGTGCTATTTGCCAATAATCGTGCGAAAGCGTTCAAATGGCCGGATGCAGTAGGCAAAGGGTATCAAAACTCTGAAGTTGAAGGTGACAAACGTAATGTTGTCGGAAGCGATGGCAAAGTATTCAAAGGGTATGGCTTCTTCTTGCAAAAATACCTTTGGGAAGAGTATCGCAAATTCGGTGACGGACATGGACACGATTACGCCGATTTCGATACGTATCACCGTGTACGCGGTCTAAAATGGCCGGTTGTTGATGGCAAAGAGACGTTCTGGCGCTACAACGCGAAATACGATCCGTATGCGAAAAAAGCCGCTAACGGTGCCTTTGCGTTTTACGGTCATGCGTTCAAAGATATTCCAACCGGAAATCTGCAAGGGGTTACGAACAGTGCGAAAGTGAATTTGGACAACAAAGCCAAAATCTTCTTCCGCCCCTATATGGAGCCGACTGAAGTACCGGATACAAACTATGATATCTGGTTATGTACCGGTCGTGTACTCGAACATTGGCACAGCGGAACGATGACGATGCGTGTTCCTGAGCTTTATCGCGCCGTTCCTGAGGCGTTGTGTTATATGCACCCCGCAGATGCTGAAAAACGCGGTGTCAAACGAGGTGAAATGGTGTGGGTAGAATCACGCCGAGGAAAAGTAAAAGCACACGTTGAAACACGCGGCCGTAACCGTCCTCCAAAAGGACTTGTATTTGTGCCGTGGTTTGATGAAAAAGTATTTATTAATAAAGTATGTTTGGATCATACGTGCCCGATTTCCAAACAAGTTGACCATAAAAAATGTGCGGTCAAAATTTATAAAGCGTAACGATTATGAAAACTGAAACTCCTAATGATCGTCGCCGTTTTCTTCTCTCTATCGCTAGAGGGATCGGGCTTAGTGCGATGGGGGCTTTGGTCTGGAGTGCTTATGTGGGGGAAGTGAAAGCGGCACCTCTTGTTTTGCGTCCTCCGGGGGCATTGGATGAAGCGGAATTTATGCAAAAGTGTATCAAATGCGGTTTGTGTGTGGAAGCGTGTCCTTACGACACGCTGATCCTTGCACGTCCGGGAGATAATCTCCCGACTGGAACCCCTTATTTTACACCAAGAGCTGTCCCGTGTTATATGTGTACCGATATTCCGTGTGTTCCGGTGTGTCCAAGCGGTGCGCTTAATGAACCCTCAGTAACCAGCTATGTAAAAAACAAAGCGGTTTTGGAGATCAACAAAGCGCGCATGGGCTTGGCGGTGGTCGATGAGAATTCGTGCATCGCGACATGGGGAATTCAGTGTGATGCATGCTATCGAGCCTGTCCTCTTTTAGGTGAAGCGATTACCATCGAACACTCTAAAAATGATCGTACCGGCAAGCATGCATTTTTAAAACCTGTCGTTCATGCGGATCACTGTACGGGATGCGGGCTGTGCGAACATGCCTGTGTTACCGAGATCGCCGCGATCCATATTCTTCCCAGAGCTTTGGCTATGGGTAAAGTGGGAGACCACTATATCAAAGGGTGGGACAAAGCCGATGAAAAACGGCTAGAGGGAGCTTCCAATGAAGTGACCAAAACGAAAATCAGTGAAAAGAGCGCTCTCGATTCACTGAATGATGAAGGAGAGCTGTAATGAAAAACTATCGCTATCTACTCCTTCGTCGTTTAACGCAAATCTCGCTGTTGGTTCTTTACGTAGGAGCCAATGTGTGGGGATGGAAATTCCTTCAAGGCAATCTCAGCAGTTCCTCCGTGTTGGGAACACTCCCGCTGAGTGATCCTTATGCGGTGATGCAAATCGCCGTTACGGGGGCAAGCATAGGGATGGACATCTTGCTGGGTGCGCTGATTATAACGATCTTTTACGGAATCATCGGCGGACGCGCTTTTTGCAGCTGGGTTTGTCCTATCAATATTATTAGCGACAGTGCCGCATGGCTGCGTCGAGCATTAAAGTTTTCCGAAGTGCAAAAACGGTTTTATATGAGCCGATCGCTGCGCTATTGGATTTTGGCTCTGAGTTTAATCCTCTCTGCCCTTATGGGTGTAGCGGTATTTGAACTTATCAGTCCTATTTCGATGGCCCATCGTGGTCTTATCTTCGGTATGGGGATGGGCGGCGGTGCACTGATCGTAATCTTTTTATTTGATTTGCTGGTGCATGAAAACGGATGGTGCGGATACGTCTGCCCTCTGGGAGCAGTTCATTCATTAATCGGGAATTTTTCTCTGATTCGTGTGTGGCATGATGCGTCAAAATGTACTGACTGTCGCAGCTGTGTTACCGTATGCCCTGAAAAAGAGGTGCTTCATATGATTAATCACAGCAGCGAAAGTGTGCTTATGGGTGAGTGTACCAATTGTGGCAGATGCGTAGATGTCTGTCAAGAAAACGCGCTCGGATTTTCAATCCGATCTCAACTAAAACAACCAAAGGATGAGGAATGAAAGCAAAAAAACTAATCGGTAGCTTGGTCGCTGCTTCACTAATCATTAGCAGTGTTTACGCTGTTAATACAGATGTGGATGAAACACAATTGGGATTACGTAAAGTCGATATTTATACCGAAGATACAGCTGTCCCAAATGGTACGAATTACAATAAAGAGGCTCCGGGTACGTCAAAACGGTTTGATCGTGCATATACCAATGCACCGCCTATGATTCCCCATGATATTGATGACCTTGGGGAAATTGATAAAAACAACAACTCGTGTCTCGGGTGTCATATGCCTGAGATTGCCAAAGACATGGGAGCGACACCGATTCCTAAGAGTCACTTTACCAGTTTTAGACCGGCAATATCGGTCGATGATGATGATAATCTCAAAGCAGAAAGCGATGATCAAATCATTAAAAAAGATCTTCATGGGCAGCTATGGCAAGGGCGCTATAACTGTTCGGCATGCCACGCTCCTCAGACAAAAGGGGATTTAAAAGTGGCAAATACCTTTAAACCTGCCTATACAGACAAAAAAGGGCAAAAACATAAAAACAAATCGTATCTCCTTGATGAACTCGACATCGGCGTCAAAGTCGGAAACGGTTTGTAAAAATGGAACACGAAGCACGTCGGGGTTTTTTCGGCGCTATTGCCTCTCTCTTTAAAGAGGAAGCGCAGTATATCGTCCGTCCCCCGTACGTGATGGAAGGTGCGACATTTAACGAATGTCTTACGTGTGAGGCAATGTGTGTAAGCGCCTGCGAGGAAAAGATTCTTGTTCGCGATACGCAAGGAGTCCCTTTTGTGGATTTTAAAATTTCGGGATGCAGCGATTGCCATAAATGTTTGGATGCCTGTACCCCGAAAGTTCTTAGCGATCCGACGAAATTTATCCAAGGACATGCTAAGATCAGGATGTCGAACTGCATGTCGCATCAAGGGAGTATTTGTTTTTCGTGCAAAGAACCTTGTTTGGAAAATGCGATAGTGTTTAAAGGGATGTTGAATCCTATAATTCTTCCTGAAAAATGTACCGGTTGCGGCTATTGTATCGGCGTATGCCCAAGCGGAGCGATAGAGGTGGTAGCGTGAAAATTTTATCTCTCGTTTTTCTTTTTTTTGTTCAAGCAATTGCAGAGCTCATAACGCCTTCTGCAATACTTAAAACGGATGGTCTGATTAGTGATATGGTGGTGAGAGAGGGTAAAACTTATGCCTCTACCGATACCGGTGTCGTTAATGTATTCGATCTCGCTTCACGACGTAAACTCTCCTCCATATCCCTTCCGAGCGTAACTAGTGGTTCAGGAAAAATATTTTTGCCCAAAATCTATTCGGTGGATCATTTTGCGGGGGCAACCGTGATGGTTACGGAGAGCGGCGAATCGTCGTTTCGAAATGTCTATATTTGGCGTGAGAATAAATTGGTGATGCTAATCGGCAAGACGAGTGGATTGCTGATCAAAAAAGTTCGATTTGTGGATGCAAATCACCTTATTTTTGGACTCTCCGGCGATGCGATTATTCTGATGGATTTGGACAAACGCAAATCTCTCTACGAAGTACAAGCAGGCGGAGGGGTATTTGGAGATATGGCACTGAGCCCTAAGCGCTCACTTTTAGCCGTAGGAGATGAGAGCGGCGAGATTGTTCAAATCGAGACACGAAGCGGAAAAGTACTCAAAACGCTCAGCGGAATCAATCTCGATGCGATTAATCGTCTCGCATACCAAAATAATACGATCATCAGCGGCGGACATGACCGACGTGTAGGTGTGTATAAAGCGCATGGGAGTTATTTCATCGAAACAAACTTTTTTGTCTACGCCGTAGGGTTGAGCCCCTCAGCCTCCATTGGAGTGTATACGGACGGAGATGAAAATGAGTTACAGATATTTGAACTGGAAACTCAAAAAAAAATCGGACGACTCAAAGGCGGAGAGACCCTTTATGATACGCTTATCTTTTTGGATGAGCATACCCTGATAGGTTCAGGCGAAGAGAATAAAATTTACTACTGGAGAATACCGTGAATATTTCAAGCATAGTGGTGCAAACCAATCCAAAGTTTACCGATGAGGTGGTCGAGATTTTCAAAGCGGCCGATTTTTGTGACTACCATTTGCACGATGAAAAAGGTCGTATTATTGTCACTATTGAAGGCGAAGGTGTCGAAGAAGAGATTGCCAAGCTGGTAAAAATTCAAGAGATGGAACACGTTATTTCAGCTGATATGTCGTTTGCTTACAGCGAAGACGAACTCAATGCGGAGCGTGATAAACTGGAAGCTGTTGGCGGTGATTTACCCGAATGGCTAAATGATGAAAATGCAACGAAACGTGATATTAAATACAATGGGGATCTCAAGGATCGTTTTTAAACGCAGGCTGATACTCCAGAGATGATCGTTCCAAGCAGCGATAGATTTCTATAGGAGGTCAAGCAAAAGAAAGGTACTGCCTGGAAAGATCACCCCGAACGGGGCGAAGAAGTTATTTCGAGATGTGAGCGGCAAGAGCAGACATTTGAGCATCGTTAAGCGATGCAACCTGCCCTTTCATGATCGCCTTTGAAGCCGCACCGTAGGTACCGTCTTTATACCCTTTGAGGGCTGTTATGATCTCTGCTGAGCTCATATCTTTAATGATTTTACTTTTGCCTAATGCCGCTTTTTCACCTGTAGCACCGTGACAAGCTGCACATTTTTTATAAAGTACCGCACCCTCTTCAGCCGCATGAGCACTCACAAAACCTAAACCGATCAATACGCCAAATAACATCAAACCTTTTTTCATATGAAACTCCTATACATGATATAAAAAATTATATAACGTATCAAAATTAATAGCTTTGATCTAAGTCAATTTTAATATCGCAATGCGACGAAATGGGATAAAAGGTCTAAATCAATTGGACGAGACGGAGATTCAACCTTCCCTAATGTCTCTGTTCCCGCACGAAAAACCTGTACGTAAAAAGGTTTCTGATATCCCATAGCTTTCAGTTTGTTTGCCATTGTTATGATCTGACGTTCATTCAAAATATCAGGATGCAATGTTGTACGTACTTCAAAATCAACACCATGTGATTGCACCGTATCCAAACACTCCCAAAACCGTTTTTCAGACCCGCCGCCGCATATTCGGCTCATTTCAGAAGCCGGTGCTTTATAATCCAAAGCGACATAATCGAGCAGATTCTCTTCAAGCAGTTCTTTGACAACATCTGGACGCATACCGTTGGTATCGAGTTTCAGTTTGAAGCCTAACGCTTTAATCGAATGACAAAAAGGGATCAGATTTGGATACGTTGTGGCTTCGCCGCCACTGAGCACTATCCCTTCCAATAATCCACGCCGAGAAGATAAAAAGTTTAACGCTTTTTGTTCACTGATCGTCCCCCATCCTAAAACAATATCGGGATTGTAGCAGTATGTGCATCGCAGATTGCATCCTGCAAACCAAAAAATGGCGGCAGGAATGTCGGGATAGTCTAGAAGCGTAAAGCAGGTGATATCATAGAGCGGATGCATGGCGTTTCGAGGATTCTTGAAAGCATATACGCTCTTTATGTTCCCCTTTTTTACCGAGATTGAAACTCTCTACCGGTCGGTGATATCCCATCACTCTCGTATAGACCATACAACGGGTACGTTTTGCGGCATTCATTTCTAAAATTTCATGAGACTTCATTGGATTTCCTTGTGTTGGGTTTGATTGAGTATCTGTTCATCGCATTTGGGGCAAAATTCATGTTCGCCGTTCATATAACCATGTACCGGACAGATCGAAAATGTCGGTGTCACCGTGATATAGGGGAGGCGAAAATTCGTAATGACATTTTTGACCATCCGTCGACACGCTTCAGGCGAACTGAGCCGCTCGCTCATGTACAGATGCAAAACGGTTCCCCCTGTATAACGGCACTGGAGTTCATCTTGAAGCGTAAGGGCTTCAAACGGATCATCGGTAAACGAGACCGGAAGCTGTGAGCTGTTCGTATAATAGATATTTTCACCCTCGCCTGCTTGCAAAATCTCGGGATAACGTTTTTTATCTTCTTTGGCAAAACGGTATGTTGTCCCCTCCGCCGGCGTCGCTTCGAGATTGTAGAGATTACCGCTCTCTTCTTGGAAAAATCGCATTCGTTCACGCAGATAATCAAGTATGTTTTGGGTCATATCGATTCCCGATATTGTCGAAATATCTTCACTGTCTCCGGTGAAATTACGAACCATCTCGTTCATTCCGTTGACGCCGATCGTCGAAAAATGGTTACGAAAATCTTTGAGATAACGGGCCGTGTAGGGATAAAGACCTCGCGCAAACATATCCTGAACAAAATGGCGTTTTTTCTCCAGTGTTGAATAGGCAATCTCCAGCAACCGATCCAATGCACGGATCAGCCCCTCATAATCATTTTTATAGAGGTATCCCAAACGCGCCATATTGATGGTCACTACTCCGATACTGCCCGTCATCTCCGCACTGCCAAAAAGTCCATTCCCCCGTTTGAGCAGTTCTCGCAAATCAAGCTGTAAACGGCAGCACATACTCCGTACGGCTCCGGGTTTATACGCATGAGGATTTTCGACGACCTCTCCTGAGTCATTTCGGATGTACTGACTCCCGATAAAGTTTTGAAAATAGCTGGAACCGATTTTTGCCGTATTTTCGAACAGGATATCGGTATTTTCACCGTACCAGTCGAAATCTTCGGTAATGTTTACCGTGGGGATCGGAAAAGTGAATGGCTGTCCTCCGTTGTCCCCTTCGGTCATTACCTCATAAAATGCTCGGTTTATGATGTTCATTTCAGCCTGAAAATCGCCATACGTCAGCTCTTTGAGAATGCGTTTCCCTCGTTCGCGAAGCCGTCGCTGATGGTGCGCCGTTTCACTGATCTCTTCAAAAAGATGATGATCGCGATACGTCGGGAACTGATCGCGTAAATCTTCGGGAACGACCCAGTCGATCGTCACATTGGTAAACGGAGATTGACCCCAGCGTGCGGGGACATTGAGATTATAAACAAACCCCCGTATCGCTTTTTTGACTTCTGTTAAAGGCAAAGCATCGATAAATACATAGGGGGCGAGATAGGTATCAAACGAACTAAACGCTTGTGCTCCTGCCCATTCCGATTGCAATATCCCTAAAAAATTGGCCATTTGCCCCAACGCTTCACGCAGATGACGCGGAGGTGCACTCTCGACCCGCCCTCTTACACCGTTAAATCCCTCATTTAAAAGTGCCCGCAAACTCCATCCGGCACAATAACCCGTGAGGCAATCGAGATCATGGATATGGATATCACCGTTACGATGAGCCGCCCCCTCATACGGTGCGTAAACTTTATCAAGCCAAAAATTCGCAATCACTTTGCCCGCGAGGTTATTGACCAATCCCGCGTTAGAATATCCGGTATTGGCATTGGCATTTACCCGCCAGTCGGATTTGTGTATATACTCTTCAACACTCTGTGTACTGTTGACATAGGTGGTATCTTCGCCCAATCCTAAGATATGTTCCCGCTGCATTTTATGTAAAAATCGGTAGGTGATAAATGATTTCATTACCTCAAATTCACCTGATTTATGCAACTCCTCTTCGATTAAATCTTGTATTTTTTCAACTTCAATTATATTGTTATAGACAATCTGGAAGAGTACCGCAGTGATAACGTCTTCATTGACGGGTATTCGTACACTATCGTATGCTTTTCGAATCGCATCTTCAATTTTAAAAGGATAATAAAGTTCCGTCGAGCCGTCTCGTTTGATAACACGTTGTATCTTATTCATTCTTATAGCTCCTCATTATCTGATTGCATTTTTTGAAATATTTTTATGGAAGTTATTGTATTGAATTACGGAGAAGTTATCTTTGACTTGGGTCAATTTAGACCGAAAAGTGAAGTGCGAGGATGACGAGTCCTCGCGTAAAAAAGCTTAACATAAGGAGAATATTGAGGGCCCGAAGGCCCTGAGATAAAAAAAGATCGCTTAGAATTTCAAAGAGGCGATAAGACGGAAGAGCGCATTGTCGAGAGTTTTCACACCCGAAGCATTTTCTCTATCAAATTCCGTATAGATCGCGGTGAGATCGATGGGACCTGCTTTGGTACTGGCAACAACATCCCAAGCGGAATAGTCATTATCCTGAAGACTTGCACCGGCAACCGCTGCTGCAGTCCCGCCATTATTTCCGGTTTCCGCTTCACCGTAACTCGCAGCGAGAGTGACACCCGGAACCATTTTAGTCGATGCACCGATTTTCCATGCATCGGTATCGGGAGCAGCAACGATTTCACCGTCGAAGTAAACACTCGCAAGTCCGGTATACATCATTGTTTTATCCCCCGTTGCCACGTTTGAAAATCCAAGAGTACCGTCATTGACCGATGAGAATGCTCCATACACATTGACTCCTGCAACGTCTACAGCCGCTTTAAGCGCATACATCTCCGTACTGCGATCGGTAGTACCGCCGCCCAATGCAGAGTCCGGATTCATCCCGGCAAACTGTGCACCGAGAGTTACCATACCAAGAACCTTTGCATCGGCTTGCAACCAATACGCATCGGCGATTTGACCTACATTGTAATACCATGCTTGCACGGTTGTATTCGGGATGGATTTGTTAATGGCCGCTACGGCATACGCACCATCCGCTCCAAACGTACTAAATTCACCGTTATACGCGATAGTGGTTCCGCGACCGGTTGTCGGTTTCAATAATCCCACACCGTTATGCTTGCCGACCCATGCACCAACTAACGTCGTATCAGGAAGATCGTTGTTCAGCAATACTGCCGCTTCAAACGTATTTTCGGTAATGTTCCAGTTTTCGGTAAATGCCAATGGAGTAGAAAGCGCTTGGCGACCGATTTTAGCGGTCGTTTTACCTACGCTATAGGCCAAATAGAGCTCTTCTACCCATGACTGGTCATCAAGTTTAGCTGTTCCTACACTGTTGCCCTGCGCATCAAATTTAGTGGTAGAGACATCCCCGACGAGATTATTTTCCAAACCGAGTGTTGTAAGAGCTGAAGCTTTTACCCCTGCACTGAGATTTTGAAGCAAATCAGCGGTAGCTCCGACACTCAGTTTTACATTGGCCATAGAATTTACATCGTGATCAAAAAAATCAAGACCGTTGGTTGATTGACCGACCCCTTCTGTTTCAAACGTTTGATACCAAACTTTCGCCTCTCCGTTCACTTTTACGTTATCGATCGCGTATACGCTTGTTCCTAATGCCAAAACGGCAACTAGACTAAGTTTTCCTAATTTCATCTTACCATCCTTATGTTTTGTATAAGAGCACTCTATCATTTTTCAATACCCAATCAATTGACCCAGATCAAATCCATCTCTTGACATCGATCAATTCATCTACTGCTTCCTACCGATATAATCCCGATATTACTATCTGAAAGAGCTAAAAATGACACAATTTTCTATCTCACAACCCCAACAAAACAAGAGTTACTTTTTATCACAGCCGCATCAGCCGTTTTTCGTCTTCGGTCTTCTTTGGGCAATTGTATCCATACTGATTTTTAGCTTGTCGCACAAAGGGCTCGTTGTACTCCAGATCCCCGAAAATGAATTCCATCTCTATTCATTGGCGTTCATCGTATTTGCCCAAATCTTTCACGGCTTTTTATTTACAACCTTTCCACGTTTTTGTACAAGTATGGCAATCCCAAAAGAGGTCTACATCCGCATCGTTTGGCTCTATCAAATCGGATCCGTTCTTTTTTTCCTCTCTTCCTTGATTTGGGCTCCGATGGTATGGATATCGATGATCGTACTTTTATTTGCCAATTCGATGGCCGTCTATACACTGTATTGGATCTATAAAATCGGGCAATCTCCCCTCAAGCAAGATCCGTTTTGGATACTAATCGCCCATGCGATTGCAATCGGTGTCCATTTTATATGGATCATTGCCAATACCATAGAGTTCTTTATCGGTCCATTTAACTGGCTCTCTTTGCTCAGCCCGATACTGGTCAATTTCTTTTTTGTATTTCTTACTTTTAGCGTTGCACAGCGGATGATCCCTTTTTTCAGCCATTCTCAGGAGACAAAAACAAAATATTTTGTTGAAACCGTTTTTGCTGGTTTTGTTGTAAAAACACTTTTTGCCATGGTTGCTTTCGGTTTGGGCGAAGCATTGATCAGTTCTATCCTCGGACTCTATTTATTTCGTGAACTATTGCGATGGAAACTTCACCCTTTTAATTCACCGGCCATCCTTTGGATACTCCATCTCGCACTGTTTTGGCTTCCGAGTGCCCTTTTAATCGGAGCTTTTATCCAAATAATCGAAATACTTTATGATAGTAATTTTTTATTTGCAGGAACCCATTTGTTGGTGTTGGGATTTCTCACCACGATCCTGATCGGTTTTGGAACACGCGTCACATTAGGTCACTCAGGACAACCGCCTCATGCGGATATGATCGCTATTACCCTCTTTTGGTGGACACAAGTTCTTGTTCTCTCTCGTTTTGCGCTCTCAATCGATACCGCATTCGGAGGGACTCACGGATGGATATTTGATATAACAGCCTTCACATGGATTGTTTTATTTATTGCTTGGGGGATGCGGTACGCCAAAACATTGCTTTTCGGTAAAAAGGTATCAGGCTAAGCAAAGATAGATTACAATGTTCTGAATTCTCTCTTTTGGAGCAGACCTGTGCATTTCTCAAAAACTACCGAATACGCTATCCGTGTCCTCACCTACCTTTATCGCCATAACGAAGCTTCTCATTCAGTCAATATTCTCCACCAAGAACTGGGCCTTCCCTATAAATACCTCACAAAGATGGTTACCGATCTCGTAAAAAAAGGGCTTGTCCACTCTGCCAGAGGACGAGAGGGAGGGATAAGTCTCGCTAAAAAAGCCGATGAAATCCGTATGTGCGACATCCTCGAAGCGATCGGAGAACCCCTAGAACATGATCGGTGTATTTTGGGATTTGAGAAATGCGACGCTTCGAATCCATGTGCCCTCCACGATCAGTGGGCCATGCCGAAAGAGATGATCGAAACCATGCTAACGACCACTACTCTCGCCTCTTTGATCAATAACAAAGAGACAAAATTATAATTTTTCTACCGATGAGTCCTATGCTGTTTTGGTAAAATGGAGAGAAATCAATTTTTCAAGCACCGCTAAAACATCCTCCTCATCACTGAGCGATTCGACAATCGAATGGATACACGCTTGGTAAGGATCAAACCCGTGAGCAATCAATTTTCCGGCATAGATGAGCAAACGTGTCGATACCGCCTCTTGAATATCGCTGTCGCTGAGTTGACGAATTTCACCCGCAATAGCAACCAGCTTTTGGGCTATCGCTTCCTCCACACCACTCTCTTTAAGGAGAATTTGTTTCTCTATTTCCGGTGCAGGATAATCAAAACTGAGGGAAATAAAGCGTTGTTTGGTGCTGGGTTTCATCCCTTTTAAGACATTTTGATACCCCGGATTATAAGAAACGACCAGCATAAAATCAGGATGGGCGGCAATCACTTCACCGGTACGATCTATCGGCAGAACACGACGATAATCGGCGAGGGAGTGCAACACCACCGTCGTGTCTTTACGGGCTTCGATAATCTCGTCCAGATAGCAGATACCGCCGTTGCGCACCGCCTTCGTCAAGGGTCCGTCTTGCCAATACGTCCCGTTTTCATCTATCAGATGACGTCCTACCAAATCGGCGGCGCTGAGATCATCATGGCACACCACTGTGTAAACCTCCCGTCCCAGTTCTTCTCCCATCGCTTCGATAAATCGCGTTTTACCGCAGCCCGTCGGCCCTTTGATCAACACGGGGAGATTCATCCCCGCAGCGGCTTTGAAAAGCTCGATTTCATTGCTTTGCGGCACGTAGTACATTTTAGACATAATTTTATTCCTTTTATTTGGTCAAATTCATATAGATTTCGGGTAACACTTTGGGGAGTTTTTTGGCATCGCGAATCACGGCATACGAATTTCTCCCGAACAGATAGGGGAGGTACTCTTTCGCATCGATATCGATCGTGATACAAAACGGCGTGATCCCTTTTTGTTTCACCTCTTCGATCGCTTTTTTCGTATCTTCGATCCCGTAACGTCCATCGTAGCGATCGACATCATTGGGTTTTCCGTCACTGAGAATCAACAGAAGCTTGTTAGCACTGTGCTGTTTCTCTAAAATCTTGGCACTCTCCCGTATCCCTGCACCGAGCCGTGTGTAATACCCCGGTTTAATGGCATGAATCCGACCGCGAACGTTGTCGCTGTAGCTCTCTTTGAAATTTTTAATGATGTGAAAGTTGACCTTCGTATTTTTGATCGATGAAAACGTATAGATGGCAAACCGATCTTGCAGACGGTGCAGCGATTCGGAGAACACCATCAGGGCATCTTGTATCATGTCGATAACCCGTATCTCTTGCGTGATCCCCGCTTCCGTGGAGAGGGAAACATCCGCCAAGATCAGAGTAGACATATCCCTCATCTTTCT
>Ga0156221_1053_pt1 | contig 28779 bp, 32 predicted proteins | sample RifCSPlowO2_12_FD_107869 | JGI IMG/M metagenome (GOLD analysis project Ga0156221, IMG submission 107869) | Sulfuricurvum sp. RIFCSPLOWO2_12_FULL_43_24
ACTTTTGATTATTGCCGTCGTTTTTTTACCGCTCTTGACACTCGAAGGGCTTGAAGGGAAACTTTTTGCACCCGTGGCGATGACGATCGTGTTTGCCCTCTTGGGTTCATTGATCCTCTCTCTCACCGTCATTCCGGTTGTCGCATCGTTGCTTCTCAAAACGGTTCCACATTCTGAAACTCGATTGGATCGTTTTTTTGCACAGTTGTATGCTCCGACACTCAATTTTGCCTTGACTCGAACCAAAACGCTCTTTATCGGAGCGATACTCTTTTTAGTTCTAAGCTTTTCCCTGTTTGGATTGGTGGGTAAAACGTTTATGCCGACACTGGATGAGGGGGATTTGATTTTAATTGTTGAACCGATGCCTTCTATCTCATTGGAAGCGTCCAAAGAGCTTAATTTGGCCATTCAAAAAGAGCTTCTTAACACAATTCCGGAGATCAAGACTATTGTTGCGCGAACGGGGACGGATGAACTGGGATTGGATCCTATGACACTGAATCAAACCGATACGTTTTTGATCCTAAAGCCTAAAGAAGAGTGGAAGGCAAAAAGCAAAGAGGAGATCATGGAAAATATTATGATTGCTCTTAAACCTTTTACGGGGGTAGGGTTTAGCTTTACTCAGCCCATTGATATGCGTATCTCGGAAATGTTGACGGGAACACGCGGTGATTTGGCGGTCAAAATTTTCGGTACCGATATTGATACGCTGAATACGCTCAGCGCAGAGGTGGGGACGATTTTAGAAGGGATTAATGGCTCCAGCGAAGTCGTGGTTACCCTAAACGAGGGGATAAACTATCTCAGTATTACCCCTGATAGGCTGGCGACAGCAAATACGGGAGTAAGCAGCGGCGAATTGCAACAATTTTTAAAAGCCTCATTGGAAGGGATTATTGTCGATACCGTTCCTCAGGGCAATGCACGCACCCCCGTTATGATCCGTTTGGATAGTGATATCGCGCAGAATTACGAGAAGTTTAGCGCTTTAGAGATCCCTTTGAGTGAAGGGGGAAGCGTTCCATTGGCAAGTGTGGCTACGATAGAGGAGACCGAGGGGCCGGTACAAGTCCTTCGAGAAAATAATGAGCGTCTGAGTGTGGTGCGCTCCAATGTAGAAAACCGGGATTTGGTCGGATTTGTCGAAGAGGCGAAACAAAAAATCAATGAGGGGATTCAACTCCCGAAGGGATACCATATCGTTTACGGCGGAGAGTTTGAGAATCAGCAACGTTCATCTGCACGTTTGATGGCCGTGGTTCCGGTGAGTATCGGAGTGATATTCCTGATTCTCTTTTTCACCTTCCGATCGGTGAGCACTACCTTGCTTATCTTGTTAAATATCCCTTTTGCTGTGACGGGGGGGATTATCTCGCTTTTCTTGAGCGGCGAGTATCTCTCTGTTCCGGCATCGGTCGGATTTATTGCACTTTTCGGGATTGCGGTACTCAACGGGGTTGTGATGGTGAGTTATTTTAATACTCTTCTGGGGAACGGGTTGACGATCGATGATGCGGTTGCTGAGGGGGCGCGCCGACGGCTCCGTCCGGTATTGATGACGGCATTTATCGCGGCACTTGGACTGTTACCGCTGTTATTTGCCTCCGGTGTGGGAAGTGAGATCCAAAAACCATTGGCAATCGTTGTTTTGGGGGGATTGGTGACATCGACCATTTTGACCCTGTTGATTTTACCGCCGGCTTTTAAAATGATCTATAAACGAGGACAAAAATGAGCTTGAACAGACTAGATATGTATTTTGAAATCGCGAATAAAGATACATTGGTTGATTTATTGTTAGAAGAAGGATATGATGATTTTTATTTTTTCCCTTGTAACCGCTACGGTGCCGGAGCCTTTTTGGTCAGCACGGAAGAACAAGTAAGCGCTAGGCGGGATTTTGGATTGTTTCGCCTTTTTTTGCAACAATCTGAAGCGATTGTACTGGCGTTAGCTATCAAAAAAGAATTAAAAGACAAAACGATTAAAATATTCATAGATGAGGTAAAAGAGCTGTAAATGCGTATTTTAATTGCAGATGATGAACCTGAACTGCTTGAACTGCTAAAGCTCTCATTAGGAAATAATGAGTGGATAATCGATACCGTTTCAAACGTTGAAGAGGCCAAGCACTATCTTGATGCGTATCATTACCAAGTATTTTTGGTGGATCGAACGTTTCATGGAAAAGATCGTGTTCAAGAACTGATCAACTATGGCAAAAACAAAAATCTTCTGATGGGTATTTTGGTCCTGAGTGCATTGGGAAGTATTGATGAAAAAGTACAGGGGCTTGAGTATGGTGCGGACGATTATCTCGAAAAACCATTTGATATTAAAGAGTTACGTGCTCGTCTTATTGCTCTTGCGCGACGCTTTGCACCTACGTTTCTTCAGCTGCATGGATTTACCATTGATACGACGAAACAAATAATCTATCAAGAAGAGACAAAAATCATCCTCTCCAAAAATGAACACGCCCTTTTCTTTTTTTTGTTGAATCACGCTTCGATCGCTTCACGGGATGAAATCATGGATGCACTTTATGACAATCCCCAAAATATTACCCCCAACGCAATCGATGAATTAGTTGCACGACTCCGTAAAAAGCTTCATCCTTCAATGATCAAAACAATCAAAACACGAGGATATGCTGTTGAAATATAGAAGTCGAGTACCTCTTAAGATTAAAATTGCTTTTATTTTTTCAATACTCATGGCAATTGCCTTTAGTCTCAACTGGATGGTAGCACTCCAAACGATGCGCAGTGAAAAAACCAATGACCTGCAAAAGGTGCTCAAGCATTTGTTAAATGAGAGTAAGAGTGATTATATACCGCAACCGCTCACCCCAAACAGTTGTCTTACTTTTTTATATGCTATTCCCCATAATCAGATGATTTTGAACGATTCAGAGGCATCAAATCTACGTTTTCTCGTTTCAAGTGATCCCTACGTCGCACGAGAAAATGAGGTCGTTTCCTCAGTGCAACAGCTCAATGGTATTTATCTTAATGCTATTAGCGATACACAAAAAATCAAGTTTGCACTTGATAAATATGGGCAAAAACTTCTTATACGCTATGTGCTTTCATTATTGGTGATTTTACTGATCAGTATTATTTTACTTGATTATTATATGAAACCTTTGGCCATTTTAGCGCAAAAAACACATGAGTGGAACAGTAAAAAACCGTTCGATTTTTCGCTCAATAATCCTGGAAAAGAAATTGAAGAGGTCTCCTATGCCTTTAGTGCATTGATAGGGCGTTTGGAAAACTATCGTACTAAAGAGGCTGAATTATTCAAAGAAGCGGCGCATGAGCTCAAAACTCCTTTGGCACTGATGCGCTCCAGACTCGATGTTTATCAAAGCAATAATGACTATAGTAAAGATAAATTTACGGATGATTTAGGTCATGACATCGAGAGACTGACCAGTGAACTTAAAAATGTACTTTTTTTAGAGAGTTCAGATTTTGAAGAGGCAAGCACAATCGATATTATCACAACATTTAAGGCGCTTAAAACTAAAATGGAAATATTGATTCAACGCAAACAATTAACGCTTCAATTGCCGCAGAATTCTTTTTCAGTTAAAGCTCCTGAGAAACTCTTGATTAAAGTTTTGGGCGCTCTGCTCGAAAATGCTATTACTTACGCGCAAGAGAACAGCACTGTTGAAATTGGGTGCGATCCGATAAGCCGCAATATAGTGATTAGCAATACCATTGGAGCGGAAAAATATTTGTTCAGTTCAAAGATTGGAGAGAAAATGTTAAAACGGCTAAGCCGTGAAGTAGGATTTGATTACACGATCAAAAGTGATGAGCAGTCTTTTCAGATCACTTTAGTCTTTTAAAACAGATAATCGGCGATGATCCGAACGTTTGTCTCATCGTACGCTTTGCTTTGATACAGTGATGTACTGCTACTGTCGTAATCGATTAGAGCAAAGCGAGTCCGTAGGCGAAACTCTTTGCGCGGCTGATAGGTTGCATCGATGTTGACCTCGTCCGAATCGGGACGGGGATTTTGGGTGAGGGATGCGGGGTTGGATTGGATCGCATCGCTTTGATCGATCCTCATATACTTGGCGGAAATCTCGAACGTCGAATCGGGTCGATAGGTGAGTACACTGCCGTAGGCTTCCGCTCCCGCATTTTCACTCTCGCCGTCGATCTGCAAATCGGTGTAGGTGATAAAGGCTCCCCATCCCATCTTCTCATACCGTCCCCCGCTCCCCAGAAGGCTCTGATCGCCGATGAGGGTGTAGAGAGCGCTCAGACTCCATTTCCCCTGTGTTAGCGTCCCTCTTAGCCCCAGAAGGTAGGTATTGACCTCTCCTGCGGCATTGGCTCCTACGCTGTGCTCATTTAGATATTGCAGTGCACCGGAGAGGGTTGTCCCCTCGGAGGATTTCCACATCTCATTATCGATGACTTGGAGATACGGGGCGTTCATCACATCGCGCACATAGGTATCGTAGAGTTCGATTTTCCATGGTGATGCAGGAGAATAGATCGCACCGAGAACGGCGATATTACGGTCAACTCCGAGTGAGTAGGTGGGTGAGACGAAGGTGTCGGAGGCTTTGTATTTCCATCCGGTGATGTAAGCGGCTTTTAGCGTGGTATGGCTCAAAGATCGGTTCTCGATATTGAGCGCTTCGAAACTGTTAGGGAGCATACGGTTGTAATAATCGTTTGCGAGAGGGAAGTCAAGGCGCTGACGTCCATAACGGATGAGGGTGTCATGCGCGCTGTATTGGAGGTACGCTTCGCCGAGAGTGTTGATGGAACTGCCATCAAGATTGAGGTTATGGGTTTGTCCCGATTCGGGCATTTGGGTCAATGCGCTCACTCCGTTGCTCGAAAAGAACGACACCCCTCCGCTGAATCCCTCATAGGGTGCTGTTTTATAGCTTAAAATCCCTCCGAGGGTGAAGGCGGTTCGGTCAGTGCGGAGTTCGCGATCTCCGTCATACCAAAAGGCGCGGAGCTGGCCGCTCACCTTCCCTTCTTTAAAGATATCCTCCAGCTCTTGCGCGGAGGATGAGAGACTAAGGAGCAGAGATAGGAGGAGTGAACGTTTGAACATCGATTATTTACCTTGTTTTACGTCTTTGAGTTTTTGTAAGAATCCCTCTGCCGTGGCACCGCCGACCATCATCCGTCCGATCTGTTTGCCGTTGGAGTCCAGAAAATAATAGGTCGGGGTACCGATGACTTGATAGCCGTATTTGTCGGGATACACCTCGACATCGATCTCCACGGGAATAAAAAAGTTTTTGACATATTCGGCAACGTCGTCGTTTTCATAGACGCTTTTTTTCATAATGTTGCACATTTTGCACGTTTTTTTCGAGAACATCAGCATTAGTATTTTATGCTCTTTTTTAGCCTGTTCCAACCCCTTCTCATACGAAGGTGCCCAATCGAGTTCGGCGAAGAGTGAACTGCTGATAAGTAAGAGGGCCAAGAGGATTTTTTTCATTTTGTCTCCAAAGTTTTAAGGTGGGATAAAAAGTCTTCGGCATTTTTGAATCCGATGAGATCACCGCCTTGGATCACCGTCCCGCTCTCATCGAAAAAGATCATGGCCGGAGGGCCGAATAATCCGAACCGTTTGGTCAGTGCTTTTTCGGCATCCGTGTCGGCGGTTACATCGGCACGCACTAAAACATAATCGTTCAGTGATTGTATCACAGCGGGGTCTTTAAACGTAATTGCATCGAGTTCTTTGCACGAACTGCACCAGTCGGCGTAGAAATCGAGCATCACTTTCTTCCCTTTGCTCTCTGCCAATATCGCATCGAGCTCTTCGGCAGAGTGGATCGTTTTAAACGCTAAAGCGGAAGCTGTTTTTTCGCTCAAAGCGCTTGGGGCTTCTGCTGAAATCGGAGCGAGGGGATTTGTCTCCCCTTTGAGTGCGCCGTAAAAGAGGATCAACCCGTAAGCAAGCATCATAATCGCCACCCCTTTGAGAAACGGTTTTATCCCTTTATGATTCCCTTGGAGGGATTCGAGCGCTCCCAGATAGATGGAGACAATGATGAGCAATGTCGCCCAAAGGAGCATGGAAACCGTTGGAGGGAGGATGCGCCCCAGCATCCAGATGGCGATCGCGAGCATCACGACACCGAAGATATGGGATACCGTATCCATCCATCCTCCCGGTCGAGGCATGTATTTTCCCGCGCCCGTTCCGATCAACAGCAATGGTATTCCCATTCCGATACTGAGGACGAAGAGTGCCGCACCACCGAGAAGTGCATTGCCGCTTTGACCGATGTAGACGAGGGCACCCGCAAGCGGAGGGGCAACGCAGGGTCCCACGATCAATGCCGATAAAAAGCCCATGATGGCGACCCCGATATAACCCCCCTTGGAACTGGCCTTTTCGGAAGATTTGGTGAGCTTGGTCTGCCATGAGGTAGGAAGGCCGATTTTAAAGTATCCGAACATGGAGACGGCAAGCCCTACGAAAAGGAGGGCAAACGTTGAAATAACCCACGGATTTTGCATCGCGATTTGGATATTCCCGCCGAAAAGTCCCGCTAATACTCCGGCAATCGTATAGGCAACTGACATAGAGAGGACGTATACCAAGGATAGGGTGAATCCCCGTCTGGCATTCATGTTTTTGCCCTGTGCGACAATGATCGAGGAGAGGATCGGAATCATCGGAAAAATACATGGGGTCAGAGAGAGGAGCAGTCCGAACGTAAAAAAGGTCAGCAGGATGAGCGGTACGTTCCCCTCGATAAACGTTTGGGTGATTTGGTCGGTTTCAGAGACGGTGATCGGGCTTTTTTTAGGTGCAGCGGGAGTGGCTTCTTTGAGAACCAGTGCCGAGGTTTCTATGTCGAAATTGAATGTCGTCTCCATCGGCTCGTAGCACAATCCCTGTTCCGAACACCCTTGATAGCTCAGAACGAGCGTTATCGGAACGATCTCATCCAGTTCTCTCGTCTTCGCCAATGCGATATCGATAGAGGGAGAGGTCAGATAGACTTTTTCGCCGTCATGATCGACTCCTTCGGGGAGAACGAGGCGGTCGATGATGATACCGCTGTTTTTCTCGACGATTTTTGCGCTTACTTTGGATTGGTAGAGATAGATATCGTGACCCAACTCTATCGTGGCGTTGATCGTACATCTTTTTTTCAGATGGGCAGTTGCCTGAAACGCCTCTTCGGGCATGAGGAATTTGGGTTCAGCAAACACAAAACTGTTGAAAATCAACAAAAACATAATGATATATTTCATCTATAGTATCCCTTTTGCATAGTTCAGTCCGTTTAAAATGTTAATACTTTATCGCTTTGGATAACCCAATCGGCAAGTATCTGCATTGTCGAGGAAACGCTCTCATCGAAATAGGGCTGATTTTTAAAAAGTCCGCATCGTGCGTTGCACGTACCGCAGGCTTGGAGGGAAATCCCCTCTTCATAAAGCTTTTTGAGCATATCGACCAAATCGTGATCGTAGCTTTCGGGTTTTTTAATGATGTCGCGAGCGAGATCGACCGCATCGTTCATCAAAAAAATATTGACCGCTTCACCGTTTTTATGAAGCGTTTTTGCCAGACGCAGAGCATTCCACGTCACATCGGAACCGTCATAGGGTTGGTGATTGAGGATAATTGTTGTCATAATCGTCTCCTTATTGCTCTTTGGTGAGGAGAGTAACTCCTAAGCCTGTCTCAATCGGATAACCTTCTTCCGCCCACCCTTTGAGTCCGCCTTTGAGGTTGGTCGCATTCACGAATCCGAGTTTCTTGAGGGTTTGAGCGGCTAACGCTCCACGGCTTCCGCCACGGCAATAGGTGACGATCAGCGCATTTTTGTCTTTGATTTTATTGAGCACTTCAAATTCGAGATTTCCGCGTGTGATCGCCATTGTGCTGGGTGCGTAGATTTCACCCTCTGCACGCTGATTTTCCTCGCGTACATCCATAACGATCACTTTTTTTTCAGCATCCAGCATCTCTTTGAGTTGTTTCGGTGCCATTTCACCCGCTTCAGCTTTCGCCGCGCTAATCAGTTTTTCGGACTCTGCTTGACCTGCCATTAATGAAGAACTCATCAGCAAGCTTGCAACCATTAGAACCATTCGTCTCTTCATTTTAAACCCCTTGCGTCATTACTTATGATATTAGCTAATTAACTAACTAATTGGTATCATATAATAATCACAAATATATGTCAAGTCTCAATGAATCGGGAGATAAGCAAAATGTTCGTTTTGTTTATCGATTAGACCGATAGTCGAGTTTGGGGTCATTTTGACGAAATCATACACATTGCTTTGATCGATTTTGAGGGCTTTCATCGTTGCTTCGCACATTAAAAATTCTACCTCATAGGTATTTGCCATCGTTGCAATCCTCTTGCTGAGATCATCATGTATTTTTGCGAGGGCTGTATCGTTTTTATACGGGGAGTGTTTTAAATCTTTGATGAAAAATTTGTAGGCATCACCATGGATAACAACGGCGACATCGAGCTTTTCGAGTTTCCCCTCGTAATGAGCTTTATGATAGGCGATCCCTTGCAATACTTTTTTTTCAAACGTTGCGATATCTCCGGTTTTCAAATCGAAAACAACTTGTTTAACCCCTTCTTCGGCGAATAGCATTCCGCAAAGGGCGAGGGTGAGTAACCATTTTTTCATAGTAATCCTTTGAATGATAAAAATTTTAGATAGTGCATTTTAATGAATAAGTGTAAAAATAATGTAAATACCTAATTAGCTAAATACTAAATTCAGTAATTTTATTTAGCTAATTTCCTAATAGACTCTTACGTGCTATAATTTTTCATTCACAATACAATCAGTATGTGCCAAAAGGGTGTCAATGTTAGATATGGAACAAAAACTCAAAATCTTTAAAGCGCTCAGTAATGAGACCCGCTTTTTGATTTTTAAAAATGTCTTTACGGGTGGATATGCTTGTTCGTTGGACAAAAAACAGCCCGGTGTTGAGGTCAATCCCATCGCTACGTGTGTCAGTACCATCGCGGAACATTTTAGTTTTTCTCTTCCGACCATTTCGGCGCACATCAAAGAGCTGAAAGAGGCAAAGATCATCACGGTTGAGAAAAAAGGGAATAAAGTCTATATCGAGCCGAACATCGAAACGATCCGAGAAATGGCAGGGTGTTTTCAAACCTTGGTCACGAATTTTGACAATAACCGAGAACTTTTTTTCGGTGATACTCTCACGGTGAAATGAGAGAAATGCATTGCAGGACAATGAGTTCGTTAATAATTGATTAAATTATCCCCCCTTAGCATTATGCTAAACTGCGCTCACTATTAAATACGGAGTTTACGATGAAAATAAAAATACTTGCGGTATCTCTTATGATACTCACTTTTAACCAATCGATTTTTGCGATGGATATGAAGATGATGCAAGAGGACGACAGCCGACAATCTTTAGGGATAAAAGGGACGATGCAAGGAGCGCATCAACTATCGAATATGCGGGAACATTTAGCGGCAATATCCGAAATCGTGCAACTCATGAATAGCGCAAAATATGATGAAGCCTCTGTCATAGCATCAGAAAAACTGGGACTAACACTGGAGAAAAATTCGATGTGCGGAAGCTTTAAAAATCAATCGTTTGAACAAATGGGAGTTACCTTTCACAAATCGGCAGATGCTCTCGCTCAAACATTAAAAACAAAAGATAATAAAAAATCGATGATGGCTTTGGAAAAAGTTTTGAATGGATGCGTCCTCTGTCATAGTACATTCAAACAGTAAAACGGTGATTGAATACGTTATTCAATCACGATAAATCCTACTTTTTGATCCGTATGGCAACCATTGCATGAGGGTTTGACCTGCTCAAATAGTGCATGGATTTTTGTGGTGTCATTGGTACGGAGTGCATCGCGAAACTGAGGATAAATTTCTTCAAAAAAGAATGTTTCGGCAGATGATTTTCGTGCAGGACGGCGGATGGTTCCGTTATCGATAGCCGTTTTGATTTTCTCCCAATGATACAATGCAAGAGGATAGTTGCCCTGCTTAATCGCTTTTTTCGTCGCTTCATAGCGATATCCCACTTCCATCATTGCCGTATCGAACCCCCGAAATTGTTTTTGGATCGCTTCCATCTGTGTAGGGGTGGTATTGAGATCGATGAGCCAGTTGGAGGTGGTTGAATAACTGGCACCGTAGAGAGAAAAGGATGCCATAATAACTGATATGAAATACTTCATACTACTTTCCAAATGTATAGAGATAAGGGATTGTAGCTAAATAATAAGGATATTTTTTATAGCTGTTACCAAAAGAAAAACTTATAAAGTCGCTTTTAGATATTTTTGTGATAGCTGTTGGAAACAGCAGTGTGAAAAGGTATAATCCCATTTATGAATATCTGGTCATTTGATTTTGCATGGGCTTTTTTGGTGCTTCCTCCGATACTCTATTGCCTATACCGCTGTAAAATCATCCCACAAAAACGGTACTTTCCCCATCTGCAATTTTTCGGCAATCCGGGAAAATGGCGAAATATGGAGTGGCTGCTCAAGGCACTCGCTGTGACGCTCATGGTGGGGGCATTGGCAACTCCCGTCGTTGTAGACTACTCCGATCCGCGTAATCGAAACGGGATCGATATCGTCCTCTCTCTCGATGCCAGCGGATCGATGAACGCCTCGGGGTTTTCGAGCGATGAGAGCCGCGCGACGAGGTTTGAGATTGTCCAAAAAATCGCACGTGATTTCGTCATGAAACGGCGTGAAGACAACGTCGGAGTGGTGGTGTTCGGGGATTTTGCCTTTATCGCGACCCCTGTGACCTATGAAAAAGAGATCATCTCCGAGATGATCGGTTATCTCAGTCACGGGATGGCGGGGCAGAATACCGCCATCGGCGAGGGGGTGGCTCAGGCCGTTCGGGCATTGAAAGATTCCAAAGCCAAGAGTAAGGTAATCATTCTCCTCACCGACGGGGAGCACAACAGCGGTGCAGTCTCCCCCAAAGAGGCAGTAGTGATGGCACACAAAGCGGGGGTGAAACTCTATACCATCGGGATCGGTGAAAAAGGAGAATTTGACAGTAAACTCTTGGCGCAAATGGCACGTGATGGCGGAGGGAAATATTTTGCGGCGGCAAATGAGAAGGAGTTGCGTGAGGTGTACGATCAGATCGATACGCTGGAGCGTTCCCGTATCAAAAGTGCGCAGCACACCTTTTTCGAGCACTATTTCCAGTATGCGGTTGCAGGGGCGTTGGTGATCGTGATGTGGCTAATGTGGCGACGAAGGGTAAAAGGATGAGTTTCCTCACCCCGTTATGGCTCATCGCCCTTATCCTTCTTCCCCTCTATCTCTGGGGTGCGCGCCGTTATGGTTGGCATACACAGATTTGGCTGATGGTGAGTCTCCTCTTTTTGATCCTCTCCCTGACCCGTCCGGTCATCCCCGAAAAACCGATCACGGTTGAAGAAGCGGGAAACGATGTTATTTTAGCCGTCGATGTCTCCTACTCGATGAGGGCGACTGACATAGCACCCACTCGGTTGGATGCGGCGAAGGGGGTGTTGCACCAAATCGTAGAGAGGGATAAAAAAGATCGCTTCGGGGTGCTTGCCCATACGACGAGTGCGATTATCCTCTCACCGCTCACCAAAGATACGGAACTGCTCACCCATCTCTTCGCTTCGCTTGATGAATCGCAGATTATTACCAAAGGGACAGAGGTGATGAGTGCATTGGAACTCTCTCGTAAAATGTCCCATGCCCAGCGTCCGCTTGTCGTCCTCTTTAGTGATGGAGGGGATGAACTCTCCTATGAGAAAGAATCAGCGTATGCGGAGGAAAACGGTCTGAAGGTGTGTGTCGTGATGCTGGCATCATCTCAGGGGAGCACCCTCCCATCCGATAACGGATCGCTTAAAGATGAGGATGGTCATATCGTTATCAGTTCTCGTAATGACGCGATTAATCTCATAGCGGAACAAAGCGGTGGGAAAGTGATCGATGGAGCCGATGCATCCAGTGTGATCGAGTGGATCGAGCGGGAGCGGAGTGAAGATTTTGCGGGTTCAACAACCGTAACACGTTATCAGGAACTCTTTTATTTCCCTCTGGTTTTAGCGCTGATCGCTTTTATGCTGGGATATACGACACTTGGAGGGTATTTCGTTCGTGGTGAGCCTGTCGAACCATGGATCTTCCCTTCGACAAGCTCATGGCGAACGAAGAAGATTTTTATCTCTATTTTAGCTTTTCTCGGGATCAGTGCCAATGCGGGGTTGCTCGATTATCCCTATCAAACCTTAGGGAAATATGAGTATTCTCGCGGAAATTATGAGCATTCGGCGCAGTGGTATGGACGGATTGATTCGGAGCATAGCAAGTTCAATCGTGCCAATGCCCTCTACAAAGCGGGAAAATATCAGGAGGCGTTGGCGATTTACCGTATCATCCGCTCGGAAGATTCTTTGTTCAAATCGAAGGTATTTTATAATATGGGCAATTGTCATATCCGACTCAGTGAGTTTGAAAATGGACGTAACGCTCTGCTCAAATCGCTTACCCTGAGCTATAGCCGAGAAGCCGATCAGAATCTTCGCGCGATTGCCAGAGCAGAAGAACAAAAATCGCTCAATGTCCGTAAAGAGCAAAAAGATAAATTCTCTTCCGATGAGAACAAACCGACAGGTGAGGGTAAAAAAGGGAAAGAGGGGGGAGGATCGAATATGCAAAGTGATATTGCCTCCTCCGGTGCGGGAGATGCGGGTAAAAAAGCGCAGGCAGATCCCCGTTTTTCAACGTCGCAAGGCAAAGCTGCTCTCAGTTCCAAACAGTATGAATTGATCAACCAAAGGAGTGTCCATGAAACGAAGCCTTGGTAGGCTGATCGCGCTGATAATAATCAGTGTAAACGGATGGGGAGCGGCGTATGAGTGGAAAATGCTCGAAGCGCCGCAGAGCCTCTATGTTCAGCAGAGTGGTGTCGTGCGGTATGAATGTACCTTTTCGACCAGTGCGGCAGATTATACGATTGATTTTAAACCCTCCGCTACAGAAACCTATAAAGCCTCTATTCTGACCCAGCGTGATCAGATCATTAAGGGAAAACGGGTACAGACGTTTGATGTGTTGATTACCCCTTTGAAAGAGGGAAATATCGAGGTGGCATTGGATGCGTTGATCCGCCATACGACCTTTGCCTCGATCGAAAATGCCTCGATCGGGCGGGATAACGTTAAAAAGTACGACTTTGATGATGAAACCGCACATCTGCCGAAAGCCATTATCCGTGTCAAACCTAACAGCGTGGCACTCAGCGGTGAGCTGGAGTTGGAAGTAAGGGTCGATAAACGGAGTGTCGTCGCTCATGAGCCGGTTCATGTGAGCCTCTATCTTCGAGGGAAGGGAAATCTCGATCAGTACGTCTCTTATGAATTTAATATCAGCGGCGTCAATGTTTTTGCCGAAGAACCGACACGAGATATCTCTCCCGATTCGGCAGGTTTTTCGGGGGAGATACGTCAGGAATTTGCCCTTGTGGGTGAGAAGAGTTTTGTGATTCCCAAATTTACCATCGATGTGTTTGACACACAGAGTCAAAAAATCAAACGCCTCCAAAGCGAAGCGGTCGCAATCGAAGTGGCACAGGGGTATGAGCGATCCAACCTCCTTGACCCTCCTGCTTTGCGTGATTGGAGCGGATGGATGCGTTATACCCTTTATGCGGCACTTGTGATAACAGGAATCGTACTGGGCGAAGTGGCACGTCGGCTATGGAAATTACGTCCACGGAGAAAGACAAAGCATTTTTACGATGATGCGAAAACATCCAAAGAGTTGGTGATACTCCTGTCCCTTTCGGGAGAAAAGCGTTTTGAAACCATTATCGGTGAAGTTGAAGCGGGAAGAATGGAATTAAGTGAAGCTAAAAAGAAACTGGGTAATCTTACAACAGATAAAAAGGTGACAAAATGATAAATGTAATTAATCAAATACGCTCCGAAGTCTCAAAAGTCGTCGTCGGACAGGAAAAAATGATCGACGGATTGTTGATCGGATTATTGTGCGACGGGCATATTTTGATCGAGGGGATACCGGGGTTAGCAAAGACAACAACGGTTAAAGCTCTTTCGCAAACGTTAGGATTAGGATTTAAACGGGTGCAATTTACCCCTGATTTGCTTCCGAGCGATATTTTGGGTGCTGAGGTGTACGATCCGAAAGAGAACGGCTTTAAAATCAAAAAAGGGCCTATTTTCACCAATCTTCTCCTCGCCGATGAAATCAACCGCGCTCCGGCAAAAGTACAGTCAGCACTGCTGGAAGTGATGCAGGAGCGTCAAGTGACGCTGGGGGATGAGAGTTTTAAACTCCCCCCTCCATTTCTCGTTATGGCGACGCAGAATCCGATTGAAAACGAGGGAGTGTATCCTCTCCCTGAAGCGCAGCTCGATCGTTTTATGCTCAAAATCAATGTCGGTTACAATACTCCCGAAGAGGAACTCTCCATCGCGCGACGTGTCGGATCGGGTCTGGGTGAAGAAATCAATGCGGTGATCGACCCCTCAACTCTGCGTGAGCTCAAAGAGAGAGTCAAAACGATCCATATCGACGAAGAGGTAGAGAAATATATGATAAACCTCGTCACCGCGACCCGTGAACCGGAGCGGTTTGGATTGGGTGAGATCAAGGGGTTCTTGCAGTTTGGGGCAAGCCCTCGTGTGAGCATCGATATGTTCAAAGCGGTACGTGCCGTTGCTTTCTTGCGCGGCAAAGAGTTTGTCACTCCGAGTGATATCGCCTCAGTCATAAAAGAGTTGATGCGTCACCGTCTTGTCCTCTCGTATGAAGCGGAAGCGGAGGGGATCACCACCGACGAGCTGATCGAGAAAATTATCAAAGCGGTACCGATTCCCTAATGAAAAACAGCGCTCAGATTCTTCTCAAAGCCCGTCGCCAGATCATCGGTGATCGTATTGGAAATAACCCCTCCATGTTTCGGGGAGAGGGGTATGATTTCATCGAATTGCGCGAATACGTCAGCGGCGATGATACCCGTCATATCGACTGGAATGTTACGGCGAAGATGGGAAAACCGTTCGTCAAAGTGTTTCGGGAAGAGAGGGAGCTGAATGTCCTTACCGTAGCGCTTCTGGGCGGAGGGCTTCATTTCGGATCGGAGAAGTTTAAAATCGAGAGTGTCGCCGAGGCGGTAGCGCTGATCGGATATTCGGCGGTAGCAAACGGGGATATGTTCGGTCATTGCAATTTTTCGGAAAATTTGCGGAGTGAGATTCGTCCCGCGAAAAAACGATTTTCGGTTCAGCAGGCGACCGTGAGCGTGTTGGATTCGGAAATATTGCATCACCATGTAGACTTATCTCATACGATAAAAGAGCTTTATCGGCGGACAAAGCGCAGATCACTCATCGTCCTTATCGGTGATTTTTTCGAGATTCCTGATTTGCGGCTCCTCGCTAGGAAGCACGAAGTGGTCGCTATCGTCGTTCGTGACCGTGCCGAAGAGAACCCTGCTGTTATGGGATTCAGCGCACTGATCGATCCTGAGAGCGGTGCGGTTTTAGAGGGAGATTTTAATGAACGCAGTGTCAAGCGTTACCGTGATTGGGTAAAAGTCCATGATATTGAGCTATTTGAAACCTTTCGCAAAGCGGGAGTACGGGCGACGAAACTCTATACCGATGCGAATGCGGTGGTGACATTGCGACGATTGTTTGAGGGGAGAGCATGAAAGATCTTAATATTCCTGTGAATGATATCGCACCGCTGATTGAGATACCCGATTATTCCCTTTATTACTTCATTGCGGTCGTCATTATTACGGTTACTGTCACTTTGGCACTGATTTTAGCACTGATCAAACAGCTGCGTAAACGCAAAATAAATGTGAGAAAAGAGCGCTTTAAGGCTCTTTCCGCCATTGATTTTTCCGATCCCAAACGTGCCGCGTATACGATCACTGAATTGGGAAGAGTATTCGCTTCCGATAACGAGCGAACTTCAAAAGCGTTTCATAACCTTTTTGAGCGGTTAGCCCCGTATAAATATGCCCCGCAGGTGAAAATGATCGATGAGGAGACGTTGGGGTATTATCGTCTCTATGTCGAGATTATCGATGTTTGATGGCGTTTATTTCCAGTTCCCAAAACTTGGATTTATCCTCTTTTTCTTTTTAGCGTGCGAGGCGTTGTGTCCGTTGCGCACCAATCCGATTTACTTTCCCCGAACACTTTTTTTTGAATCGAATGAGACAAAATCACCTCTTTGGATGTGGGTTGCCAAATGGGCTATGATCTCCTTTTTTATCGTCGCGCTGATGTCACCGGTGCGAGAGGTTAAAGAGGAGGTGAGCGGATACGATATTCTTATTGCGCTTGACCCGGCATCGATCCATCCTGACATGATAGAGGATATACAATCGTTTATCGAGAAACGAAATCATGATCGCTTCGCCTTATATATTCCCGGTGCTTCACCCATTATGATCCCTCTTAGCGACGATTATGAAGCACTGCAAAAAATCCTTTTGCAGCTTACTGCCGATCATTCTGAGGGAAAAATAACCAAGGAAATTGAACGTTTTTTCTCCACCTCCCCTGATGGGAAAGGATGGGTGCTCGTTCTCTCAGAGAAGCCCAAAAAGTTGGTCCGTTCGTTGCCGATTGGGGTAGAAGTAAGTATCATCGACCCGAACGAAGATTGGGTGGAGATGAGTGATCGTGCTCACCCCCCGTTTGAGGTGATAAGAGTGCAAAAATATTATGAGTATTACTACATTTATCCCCTTTTTATCGGTTTTTTAGCAATGCTTCTTTATCTGTACGGTCGTAATCAAAAGGGGCTTGCATGAGCTTTTTACACCCCGAATTTTTGCTCTGGCTGTTGCTTCCGACCCTAGTCCTTTTTTATTTTTGGCTCACTCAAAAACCGTTGAAAAATCGCTGGCTGAGTGAAGCAGTACTCGAGAAACTTCATGCGCCCGAGACGACGATGGGGTTAAAGGGGCGGAATAGCCTTTTTCTCGTCTCATCCCTTTTGATTATCGTTGCAATGGCTCAACCGGTCATCATCGACTCAACGCCGATTGAGGGGAAAGAGCTTCATATTATCCTAGCGATTGATAGAGGGGGAGCAAACTTTGATCAAACCCGCTCTCTGGCCCTTTCAACGCTTTACACCGTTTTGGGAGAGAAGATTGAACTGATAGGGTTTGATGATCGCGTTTACCGTATTGCACCGCGCAGTAATGACGGAGGAATATTGAGTGAATTGATTAAACATCTAACCCCTTCTTCGCAACTATCCAACAAGCCTCTTTTGGAGGAGAAACTGCATCGAATCGATGCAGATATGAAGATTGTTGTGACTTTAACGCCGATGAAAAGGGAAGATTTTTGGATCGTTTCTTCACCCTCTGATGTGTCAGCCGTCCATGAAAAACTGATTGAGCTTAGAAAGATACACCTCGCTCAAGTGCATGTTCCCCTCTTTTTTTATCCCTTGGGATTGGCTATGACGTTGATTCTTTTTGCCCTTTCGTCCATGAGCAAGCGTCAAAGCGTGGGTGTCGGTTCATTAGCGCTGTTGTTTAGCCTCTCACTAACACCCGCTCATGCCGGAATTTTGGATTTTAAGGAACTTATCGAGGCAAAAGCGGCGTATGAGAGGGGAGAATATGAAAAAAGTGAACACCTTTTCGCACGCTATCAGATGAAACACGATTCTCCGCAGGTGCGTTACAACCGAGCCAATGCTCTGTACATGAGCGGACGGTTTGATCGAGCACGCTTTTGGTATGAGCGGGTCTATACCACTGATCCGGGGTTAAAGGAGCGGGTCAGTCATAATCTAAAAAAGAGCATCGGAAAGATTCAAACGGTTGAATTCCAAAAAAAGGGAAGAGAAAATGGTGCCAATGCTATTACATCGGCAACTTCAAATATTTCGATGATGAGAAAACCTTTGAAGCGGGAAACGCGGCTATTTGAACTTTGATTATTTAAAAATATCGTAGAGTTTGTTGGCACCTTTCATTTCACGGCGCAGTTCAGCGTAATTTTCGTTTTGAAGGGCGGTTTTCAGAGTTTGAAGTTCAATCTCGAAGAGTTCTACCGCATTGAGGACGTTTTGGCGGTTTTGACGGAAAATATCTTCCCACATCGCCGGGGAACTTTTAGCCAGACGGCTCATGGAACGAAATCCCCCTGCCGCGAGGGTGAGGATATTCTCTTTTTCCTCTTGGGCTAACACGGTGTTTGCGAGAGCGTACGAGATAATATGGGGCATGTGGCTGATAAAGGCTGCGTGGCGGTCATGTTGCGCCGCACCCATCGTTCGGATTTGCATACCGATCGCTTGAAAAATGCGAAGCGCCGTATCACGTTGAGTATTGCCGCTGTGTTCCAAATCACACAGTACCACTACTTTTTCAGCATAGAGCCCTTCTAAAGCGGCACTCGGACCAAACTGCTCGGTTCCTGTCATCGGATGGGCAGCAACCACATTAGGACGAATAACGCTGGGTATAGCATCAACGATCAGGGCTTTGGTACTTCCCAAATCGATCAAGGTTTTGTCACTTCCGGCTAAATCGGTTGATTTTTGCAAGAATGCGATGACCCCGTCAACCGGAATAGCCAAAAAGATAACATTACAGTGCTTCTTAAGCTCTTCAAAACTTACAAATGACTCAACCAATCCTCGTTGCAGGGCGATTTTCTGATGCTCTTCATTATGGTCGCATCCGATGACCGAAGAGATAAAAGAGAGATGTTTGAGCGCAAGCGCCATCGATCCCCCCATTAACCCTAATCCTACAATCCCTATCTTCATCCGTGCCCTTTGTGCAGTAATGACACTATTTTAGCCCTTTTAAGTTTAATTTACAGAACTATTAATCGTTACAGTGCTAGAATAAGAGACTATTTTAACGCAACGGACTTTGGCTTGAAAAAAATCACCCTCTCTTTAGCAGTAGCGAGCGCTCTTGTTTATGGATCGACACAAAATGTTCAATCAATTCAGTATGAGGGGATGATTCATATCTCCGAAGCGGTTGCAAAACGGCTCAATGAGGTTAAAGTGGGTGAACCTCTTGACCCTGTGATGGTTGATAAAACCATCAAAAACTTCTTTGATCAGGGGTATTTCGAAGATGTATGGGCTGATGAGGAGACGGGTAAAGTGACCTTTCACTTTAAAGAAAAACCGATCATCTCTAAAATCGAGCTCAAAGGGTACAAAGAGAACGATGAAGAGGCAAGCAAGAGTTTGTTGCAGATTGAAAAAGGGGCACTTTACGATGAAAAGCGCCTAGAAGGGGCTAAGAAGCGAATTATCGATGCTCTGAGTCAGGATGGTAAAATCGATTCGGTTGTCGAAATTGAGTCCGAGAAACTCGATAACGGCAGTATGCAGGTGAAATTTATCGTCAATGAGGGTGAAGAGATTATCATCAAAAAGCTAACCTATGCGGGTGTTTTGACGCAAGACAGTGACGACTTTGAGAGTATGATTGCGAACAAAGAAGAGCAATTTATGGGATGGCTCTGGGGACGTAATGACGGTAAAATGAAAGTAGCAGAGCTTCAATACGACCCGCTTCGTATTCGTGATTTTTATATGCAAAACGGCTATTTGGATGCAAAAATCGATGAACCGTTTGTTGCAGTCGATTTTGACCATTACACCGCCGAGATGAACTATAATGTGTTTGAAGGGGATGTGTATCGCGTCAGTGATATTTTGATTTTCCAAGACACTGCCGTTATTGATGATAAAGAGCTCTTAGCCGTTATTGCTTTAGAGAAAAACAAACCGTTTAACATCAAAACCTTTCGTGAAGATGCTGATCGTATCAAGACCAAAATTGCCGATTTGGGATACGCGTATGTACAGGTTCAACCCGATCTGAAAAAAGATAAAGAGAGCAAAAGCGTTGATGTTGTCTATCGCATCAATCCGGGTAAAAAAGTACGCATCCGTAATGTCATCGTCTCCGGAAATAACCGTACCCTTGATAGAGTCGTGCGTCGTGAGCTTTTCCTCGCACCGGGGGATTTGTACAGCTTGACTAATCTCAAAGATTCTCGTAATGCGATCGGGCGTACGGGGTATTTTGAGAGTAACACGATCGAAGAGAAACGGATCGATGATGAGTCGATGGATTTGATCGTCCAAACGAAAGAGGCACCGACAGGAAACATCCAGCTCGGCGGTGGATATGGAAGTTTCGGTGGAATTCTCCTCAGTGTTGCCGTGAGTGACCGTAATATTTTCGGTTCAGGGATCAACGTAGGACTCAATTTAGAGCGCTCTCAACGTACCAGTAACTACTCGTTCAATATCTCTAATCCTCGACTCAACGACAGTGACTTTAGCGGTAATTTCTCGGTTTATAACAGCTCGACAGAGTATGACAGCTATTCTGTCGCCTCAGTCGGTACCAGTGTAGGGGTAGGTCACCGATTTAATCGCTACTGGAGCGGTTATATGGGGTACAACTACTCTAAAAATGATTACAGTGATGTTGATACGAACAGTACCGGATACGATCCTCGTTATTATGAGAATTATGCGAAAAGCTCAGTGATTCTTTCAGCAAGTTTCGACAATACGGATGATTATTATATCCCTCGTGAAGGATTCACGTTCTCCCAAAGCATTGAGAAATCCGGGCTTGGCGGGGACGCGGATTTTATCAAAAGCCGTACCAGTTTCGGAGCGTATCAAGGGCTTCAAAAACTGACCGATTTTGACTTGATTTTACGCTATAAAGCCCGCTTCAATTATGCCGATGAAAGCGGCTATTTACCATTGGGCGAGAAATTTTATATGGGGGGGATCGGTTCGGTTCGCGGATACCAGGGATACTCTCTTTCACCAACCGATGGTGTTGATAGCACTGGAGAACCGTACAAAATCGGAGGGACGCAAACCTTCTCCAACTCGTTGGAATTCAGTGTACCTTTAGTCCCTGAAGCGCGTATGCGTGCCACTGCCTTTGTCGATTACGGGATGATCGGAGAAAAGAGTTTGAGTGAAATCAAACGGGGCGGTTATGGGGTATCATTGGAATGGTTTAGCCCGGTTGGACCATTGCAGCTGGTATTTGCAAATCCGATCGGAGATAAATCAGGCGACGATGTTACTCACTTTGAGTTTACGATCGGACAACGGTTTTAAAATAATCTCCGTTCACCCTGAGCTTGTCGAAGGGTCTTCTCGTTCCCACTCTCCCGAGTGGGAATGCATAAAAAAATTTACTTTTTTACCGCTTTCACAATTTTAGAAATCACTTCCACAATACCCATTACAACTCCTCCAGCAACAATTCCCGCCGTCGATTAGTCCTTAAGTATAAGGGTAAAGTTTTTAGGAAGAATGATGTTTTTGAGTTGTTCTCGTGCTAAATAAAGCGATTTGGATCCGACGACTAATGCACCGCTGTGTGAGTCGATTGAAAGGGTGATATCGGACGCATTGACACGTGAAGCTAAGAGGATATGGGAGAGCCATAGAATTGCGCTCAGTGCATCGAGAGTAGCTTCATCTGGCAATAATGATCCATATGAGCCTTTAGGGATCAGATCAGAGGAACTGCTCCCTTTTTTAAAGAGCAGCAGATGAGAGATTAACGCTATTTGCGAATGGCTCAGGGCGTAATCGAGTGCACTCATTGCTAGATAATGGCTATGGCGTTGATACGCATAATAGCGGATTCCTACTCCAATAGAGAGGAGTTTAGCGGCAATACTCAGTTCCTGACGATGCACAGGGTTAATCCCTAGATGAGTATGAAGTAAATCAAAAATACGTTTCGAGAGATGGGCACATTGGAGAGCATGATCGCTGTGAATTCCATACGTATCGAGCAGATAGCGTACACTTGGATTGTAATGAGCGGGGAATTTATCGCCACTGTTTCGGAGTAAATCGCTTAAAAATAGACCCTCTCGTACACCGACACCACTAGAGAGCAAGGTTTTGGTTTGGGTATGTCGAATGATACGTTCTAAAATCAGAGTACCGGGTTTGATGGTATCAAAACGATCGGGTTTAATAAACAATGATCGGAGTTTTTTCGGTCCGGCTTCGAGTATTTGAGAGGTAAAATGTAAAAAGGTGTTGGTGTCGGTTGTATAGGCATGGAGCTTTCGGAGAGGATACTCCTCTTTTTTCATGATAGCTCTTGTGAGGGCACGGAAAGTTCCGCCGATACCGATAAGCGTATGGGTTCCAAAATCGGGAAGTTCTTTGAGGGCTTCATCGATGTATTCAACCGCTCCGTTAATATCATTATTGTCAAAGAAGAGCTCTTTGATGCGAACGGTTCCGATATTGAGTGAATAAAGTTGTTCGACTTTACCATTGCGTAGCAGTGCAAATTCACTCGAACCGCCACCTACATCAACGCTGATTGCTTCATCAACACTCGGGAGAAGATTGGCACATGCCATCCCCCCTAAGTAGGCTTCTTTCTCTCCGCTAATGATTTTAATAGAGAGATTGTATTCTCGTTGGATACGGGAGAGAAAAGCGGAAGAATTCGGGGCATCGCGCAGAGCAGACGTGGCTACACATAATATCTTTCGAGCGCCGAAGGAGCTGGCAATGGAGAGAAACTCTCCGATCGCTAGCGCTGTGCGCTCCATCGGTTCATTCTGAAGGTAGCCCTCATTTTTATAAGCATGCTCGCTTAGACGGACAGAACTTTTGACCTCATGCAGGATATGAAAAGCAAAACGGCTGGTTTTTTGAAATACCGCCATCCTCATGGAATTGCTTCCAATATCGATAACGGCGGTACATTTCGCCATTTACTCCTCTTCTTCCATCAATTGCTTGTGTTTGTACAGGAGCTCCTGCATCGTTTCAACGTTGTCTTTATCCGGGATAATACAATCGACAGGACACACAGCAATACAGGCAGGCTCATCATAGGTTCCTACACACTCAGTACAACGGTCCGGATCGATGATATAAATCGGATCGCCCTCTTCAATTGCATCCATTGGGCACTCTTCACGGCATGCGTCGCATGCGATACATTCATCGACTATTAGTAGTGGCATAGGGTAAACCTCGGTTGTTTGATTGGTTATTGCGCGATTTATAGCGAAAGGAACCTTTGAGGAGTTTTAAACTCCTCAATCTTATCATTGCGGAAGGACGCAACAAAGTTTCGAAGGGAGAACCAGACGGGCAATCGTGCCGTCAATTCCGTCTTCTCGATTGGTGAGAGTAATCGTCGCACCAATCGCCTCAGCGGCACTTTTGGCCAGGAAAAGACCGAGCCCCACCCCCGATTTATTCCCTTGGCGTTTGAAAGGGGCGAAGAGATCGACACTCTCATCGATTCCGCACCCCTCATCGATCACTTCGATGACGATACCGACCCCGTTAAGGTAGCTTTTGAAGGCGATCGTTTTCCTCTCAGGGGTAAACTTTAGGGCATTTTGCAAAAAGTTCTGCAAAATTTGGTTGAGGAGTGTCACTTGCAATACGGCACTAAAGGCATCCGGCTCAAAACGGGTAACAAGGGTTTTGTTTTCACTGTTGGCTAACAGTTTAAAATCTCCTTCCCATTTTTTGAGAATTTGGATGATATCGGTTTGAATCGGTATTTCGAGCTGCGCCCCCTCTTGGCGACCGATGTTGAGAATATCGGCAACGATTTTGTTCATCTCATCGACACTTTGGTTGGTAATACGGATCGCTTCGATGTACTCTTCCGGTGTTCTTTTCTTTATCAGGGTTACCTGATTTTTGAGTTTGATAACAGCGAGGGGAGTCTTGAGTTCATGTGCCGCACCGATAAAGAGCTCTTTTTGGTACTTAACAAAATTTTGAATACGGGCGATAAGACGGTTGAGCGTTTCCCCCAGCGGCTCGAATTCATCCGGGAGCTGTTCAACCTTGATGGGACGAATCAGGTGCTCGTTCATGTTGGCAAGACGGCGGCTCAGAGCAGTAATCGGTGCAATCAACATTTTTGAAAAAGCGATAGCGTAGAGGATAATAACGACAAAGCCGACAGCGTTGATGAGATAAATAGAGTTCATGATTTTTCGCAGCAGCCGTTTGGTCGGAGTAATGTCACGGCTAATTTTCAGATAAGAGGACTTTTCAAAATCAAACGGATAGATAAGCGTGAGGGTAGTTGTTTTATCTTTATGATCTGTTTCGTAAAAATCGAGATGCTCTTCATCCGGTGTGAGGGTAATGAGTTCGACATTGAGTCCCATAAGGGCATCAGTATTGTTTTGTTGAGTCGATAACAGAGATTTATAGGAAGCAATATTTTCAGCGTAGCCGATCAGTTCAGCTTGTTTTTCGTCGTAAATGGATTGTTTGATAAAAAGGTATAAAAAAGAGGAGAAAAGGATAACCAATGCCGCCGAAGCGACAATGAGTTGAAAAAGAAAGCGTCGTCTTATACTTCTTTTGGAAAACAAAAGCGGTATCCACGGCGGCGTACCGTCTCGATGGTTGTAATACCGAGAGGTTTGTCCATTTTTTGACGGATTTGGTTGATTGCAACCTCGATAACATTTGGTGTAACAAGCTCAGGCTCTTCCCAAATAGCATCCAACAATTGCTCTTTAGAGACGATTTGGTCACGATGACGTGCAAGGTGAGTCAATACTTCGAAAGGTTTCCCTTTAAGTTCGATCTCTTTCTCTTTGTAGATGATTTTTTCCTCTTCAGGATTAATAATCAAATCATCGATTTCGATAATATTGCTTCCGCCGAAACGGAGACGTGCTTCGATACGTGCGACAAGTACATCAAAATCGAACGGTTTGCGGATATAGTCATCAGCACCGGCGCGGAGCGCTTCGATTTCACTTTCGTTGTCATCACGAGCAGAGAGAACGACTACTACCGTTTTAGGGGTATTAGTTTTAATATCAGGGATGATATCAACGCTGTTACCGTCCGGCAACATCCAATCCATTAAGATTAGGTCATAGTTACGGATGTCGAGATAGTACTCGCCATCTTTTAGGGTTTCGACGACATCGCTTTGGTAACCGAACTCTTTAAGCCCTTCTGCAAGGGTTTTATTGAGGGTTACTTCATCTTCAATGATCAGAATACGCATTCAGATTCCTCATGTAACGGAAATTTTGCCGAAATGATACCATACTTTTAGAAAATTTTAAACTTTTTTTCAATTTTTTTTAAAAATAGGAATGGTAATGAACAAAAACGGTGTTTTTGATGTTCTCTATTATTTAGCCGGATTAGGGATAATTTTGATTTCAACACGTCGGTTGGTTTCACGACCGGATGGGGTATCGTTTGACGCGATCGGCATACTTTCGCCATAGCCTACGGATTTGATACGGGCTGAGTCAACTCCGCGCGAGTTCAGATAGGAGGTAACACTTTGGGCTCGAAGTTGTGATAACGTAAGATTTGAGGCATCGTTTCCGACATTATCGGTATGTCCTTGGACCTCTATTTTGGTTTCAGGATATTTGATCATAACGTTAGCAATATCATTCAAAACAGGTGCAAAGTTAGGTTTGATGTTTGCTTGTGCGCTGTCGAATGTGATTCCGCCCGGCATATTTAGATTGATTGTATCCCCTTGGCGCTGTACTTCGACACCGCTTCCTTTGAGCTCTTTATTGAGTTCTTCTTGCTGTTTATCCATATAATATCCGATACCTCCGCCGGCAGCCGCTCCAAGCGCACCTCCGATAAGGATTCGTTTGGCACTATGATCACCGGTAGCGGCTCCGGCAGCAGCTCCGGCAAGACCGCCGATAAGCGCTCCTGTTTGAGTTTTGGAAAAACCTGTTTCCGTTCCTGCACATCCGATGAGTAGTAATCCTGCGGTGAATAATGATAAAGCCATACGTGTCATTTGATGTTCCTTGAGTGTGAGTTTTGTGTTATTAGTATACCGCTGAATCGTGAACCAATTGTTTATATATAGCGGATTGTATGCTGAACGCCGACGGTACAATTGGACAAAATATCAGGCTTGCGAATGCTTAAAGTAAGTTCTTCAATTAGTGGAAAGTTTTGTTTCAGAGTCGTACCCAAAAGGTTTAAAGCAGTTTCGATTAACTCAAATCGTTCATGTTTCATCGTCGCTTCGATGATCTGAGTTACGTCGGCGTAATTAATGAAGTTACCCGCAGAGTAGGGATAGTCGATTGTACAATCGATACGCACCTGCTGAGGAGTAATGCGTTCGTGGTCGAGAATACCGATGATGGTTTCAAAGGTTAGACTCTCGATGAGGATTGTCATGCGACCCGTTTCTCTTCCCCTTTGAAAAGGCGGATAAAGTTAGGGATATGTTTATAAAAGAGGATAAAAGCGATAAAAAGTACCGGAGCGTGAGACATTGTTGGGTAGAGAACGAATGACGCAATCACGAGGGAAAGCAATCCGAGCATGGAAGAGAGGGATGAAATACGGATCGTTTTGGCCGCAACTCCCCACACCACCAGTGCGATGGCTGTCGGAATCGGGAGCATAACGGCCATAACACCCATACCGGTTGCAACTCCTTTGCCCCCTTCAAACCACATGTACGGGCTGAAACAGTGTCCGAGTACGGCGAGTACCGCTACCATCCATTGAACGCTGTCGCTAAGTTCGAAATATTTTGCGGCAAGAACGACGATAATCCCTTTTAGCGCATCGAGCGCGAGGGTAGCAGCTCCAAGCTTTTTGGCGAGGGAGGGGTTGGTCTCTTTGACAACCCGTAGCACGTTGGTCGCTCCGATACTGCCTGAACCTGAATCGGTGATATTGACTCCTGCAAACACTTTTGCCAAAATCAGCCCGAACGGGATACCGCCGAGGAGATACGCGGCCAAATAAAACTGCACGTTGAGATTAAATAAAAAATCCATTCGATTCCTTTTCTTAGGTAAACAAGGCGGTATTATAATTCACCGATGGTTACAATGAAATAAAAAAGTGCTTAAGAAGTTTTACGCTTCAAGGAGAGGGCGGTATGAGTTTGGTTATAATAACAGCTTTATCGAATGTATAAGGAATAGTGGTTTGAACACTGAAGAATTAAAACAAAAAATTATTGATCTTAAAAACCGTCTCAGCGTTACCGTCGTGGCGCACTTCTATCAGCGGGATGAAGTATTTGAGATGGGAGATATTACCGGCGATTCACTCGAACTTGCCCGTCGTACGATGGCGGATGATAAAGAGTTCGTTGTGTTTTGCGGTGTCGGATTTATGGGACAAAGCGTCAAAATTCTCTCCCCAAATAAGCGGGTTGTTATGCCGAAAGTTGCCTGCTGTGCAATGGCGCGTATGATTGATGGACTCTATTATGATCAATCGATCCAAAAGCTCGAAGATGCGGGGATCAAGCAAGAAGATATTTTACCGATCACCTATATCAACTCCAATGCCGATGTCAAGGCGCGTGTCGGGAAAATGGGGGGGATGGTCTGCACCAGTTCCAATGCCAAAATGATTATCACTAAAGCACTGGCTGAGGGGAAAAAAATCCTTTTTGTACCGGATCGCTGCTTGGGGCAGAATATCGCCAATATGATGGGGCTGAAATCGTGCGTACTTGGAGACGGTAGTGATCCCAAAGAAGCCGATATCATCTGTTATGACGGATTTTGCTCCGTCCATCAGCTCTTCAGCGTCGATGACATCGAGTTTTATCGTGCCAAATATCCGGGAATTTTGATCGCCGTTCATCCCGAATGCGATCCTGCTATCTGTGATCGCGCCGATTTCGTCGGATCGACCTCACAGCTCATCAAATACATTAAAGAACTTCCAGAAGATCAAAAAGTCGCGGTAGGGACCGAATTTAATATGGTCAATCGCCTTCGTCCGAGTAACACCTATATTCTCTCCAGTACGAAACCCGAATGTCCGACGATGAACGAGACGACGCTGGAAGATTTGTATAACACCCTCAAAGCAATCGAGGAGGGTGAACCGATCAATGAGATCGAGGTGGATGAAGAGACTGCCTACTGGGCGAGAATTGCACTTGAAAGGATGATGGCGTTATGAATTTTAGAGGAGGAATAGATGCCTGAAGTTAGCCGTTTCTTAGGGATTATCATCTCGTTTTATTACGATGAACACAATCCTCCCCATTTTCATGTAAAATACAATGAATATCGAGCAAGTTTTCTCATCCATGAACTGAAAATTCAAGAAGGAAATTTACCCAAAAAAGTTGTTTCTTTGGTTCTTGAATGGGCTTATGATCATCGTGATGAATTGCTTGCAGATTGGGAACTTGCCCGAGCGGGTAAAGAACCACAAAAAATAGAACCTTTGGTATAGGAGGTCGGTAATGATTTGGATAGTTGATGCGGCATATCGGGGTGATTATCGAGTTTTTGTCCGTTTTAATGACGGGAAAGAATCGGAAATAGATTTGGAAAATTACATCAAATCTAAAAACGAAGAGACGGTATTTGCACCGTTAAAAGAGTTGAAATTTTTTCAAACGGTTCATTTCGATAGTGATTTAGACACGATTGTATGGGCGAACGGTGCCGATATCGCACCTGAACGATTGTATGAAATGGCTTGTTAAAAAATTGATTTCCCTAGAAAGATGAAAAGAATATGATCGAACAATTTATCCGTGAAGTGTTGGCTGAGGATGTCGGGCGTGGGGATTTGTATGCCCGTGTTTCTGATCCTGTTCCCGCATCAGCAAAAATTATCGCCAAGAGTGAGGGCGTAGTCGCCGGAGAACTCTATCTGCGGGTACTGGCGGA
>Ga0156221_1021_pt2 | contig 28557 bp, 27 predicted proteins | sample RifCSPlowO2_12_FD_107869 | JGI IMG/M metagenome (GOLD analysis project Ga0156221, IMG submission 107869) | Sulfuricurvum sp. RIFCSPLOWO2_12_FULL_43_24
TGTATATTAGTGGCACTTATTTTTTCCATCTAAATAATAATTCCTATCCGATAGACACCTATTCATGTGATAAAAATTTTCTTTACACCTATAGTGAACAAAGTCGTATGGCAATAGGAGAAAAAGATCCCCATGAGATATCATTTATACTTCAAAAAAGGACAATAGACAATTATTCCATCGAATGGTCAAAAGAAGTTCATTATAATGGAAAACATTTTTTTAAAGGTGCTAAATTTTTATCAGCACATGAAGAAGATCAAAAAATATTTATTAAACTGTATGATACTTATTTGAAAAAAATTGTTACTATTGTTCTACCTATTCCATCTCAATCGCCCACTTTTTAATCACCCCTAGCACACACCTTGCACTATAATGTCTCTATGGAAACTTTACTCTTATCAATCTTTTTAACCGTAGCCATCGCGACAGTTCTCAACATCATCCTAAAGCGATTCGGTATCTCTCATATTATCGGCTATATCACGACAGGGACGATCGTGAGTACCCTTTTTGGCTTCAATGGCTCGGCGAACGATTCACTCGATTTTATCGGGGAGTTCGGGATTGTCTTTTTGATGTTTACGATCGGGCTGGAACTGAGTCTGGAAAAGATCAAAAAGATGAAAGAGATACTCCTCACCAACGGACTGCTGCAAGTCGTATTCAGCGTCGTGGTGATCTTTTTGCTCTCCCATTATCTATTTCGTCTCGATTTCAATACGTCACTGATCATCTCTTTGGCATTTTCCCTCTCTTCCACTGCCATCGTCCTCACCTATCTGAAAGAGTCCAAAGACATCCACACCCCCTACGGGCAAAAATCGATGGGAATATTGATTTTTCAAGACCTCGCGGTCATCCCGATTTTGCTCCTTATCACCTTTTTATCGAATGACACCCTCTCGCTGGGCGAAGTATTGTGGAAAACACTCCTCTCCGCCATTTTCGTCGTCGTTTTTATGTTTACCCTCGGAGATAAAATCGTTAATGCTCTTTTGCAGTTTTCAGCCAAAACAGAGCTTGAAGAGCTTTTTTTAGGCTCCGTTTTCTCCATCCTCATCGGTGCGGCACTTCTCGCACACAGCATGGGGTTCACCTACTCGCTGGGGGCGTTTATCGCAGGGATGATCATTGCCGATACCCGATTTAGCGTCAAAGTAGAGTCCGATATCGCCACCTATAAAGACCTCCTTTTAGGGGCTTTTTTCTTCGGCGTCGGAACCAAGATCGACATGCTCTACTTTGCCGAAAACATCCACATTATTACGTTTGTTTTCATTTTTGCCATGCTTTTTAAAGCGGTCGTTATCTATGCGATCATTCGACGCAACTCTGACAAAAACACCTCCGCCAAAACCGCCCTTTCGCTCGCCCAAATCGGAGAGTTCTCTTTTGCCATTTTTGCTTTGGCCGGATCAGAAAAACTGATTAGTGAAGAGATGGCAAGCTTTTTAATCTTGGTCAGCGTCATTTCAATGATCCTCACCCCCTTTATCATCGGGAATATTTACAAACTCTCCTCCTATTTTGAAAAAGAGTTTTATGAGTCGGATGTCATTACCCCTATCGAACGCCAAGATCACATTATCGTCGCAGGTTTTGCGACATTGGGTAAAATTGTCGCTGCTTCGTTACAATCCCAAGGGGCGAACTTCATCATCATTTCCGACAACCTAAAACACGTTTTGCACGCCAGAAAACTGGGTTATATGGCCTATTTCGGTCACTTGAACAAACTCCCCGTTTTGGAATCGTTGATGGTCAAAGAAGCTCAGGCGATCATCATCACGATGAGCGGTGAGCAAAACCGCCGACTCATCAGTGAAGCGGTTCTGCATTATGATAAAAAGGCCCATGTTATTATTAAAATCGACAGTGTTGAAGAACGTAAAAATTTGAGAGATTTGAGCGAACTTGAATTTGTCGATGCCAGCTTTGAAATTGCTGATTTATTGGTAAAACGGGCATTTAAAAGCTGCTCTTAAAGTAAGTTGGAACCTCATTATCATTTATTAACAGTTTTTGCGGTAAAATTGGGCGATTTTTTACCCAAGGTGTTTACAAATATGATAGATGTCGTTCAAATTCAAAAAATTTTACCCCACCGTTTTCCTTTTCTCCTTGTTGATCGCGTTACTGCTATTACTCCCAATGAGTCATTAATCGGTTACAAAAACGTCACTATCGGTGAACAGATTTTTGAAGGCCATTTTCCGGGTCATCCGATTTATCCTGGTGTTATGATTTTAGAGGGAATGGCGCAAGCCGGCGGAATCCTCGCTTTCCAAAGTATGGACATGACCGAAGAAGAAGCAGCCCGTAAAGTAGTTTACTTTATGAGTATCGACGGTGCGAAATTTCGTGCCCCAGTCCGTCCGGGAGATCGCTTGGAATACCGAATGACCGTCGTAAAACACAAAGGATCGATTTGGGTGCTAGAGGGGAAAGCTTACGTTGACGATGCACTTGTCAGTGAAGCTGAACTCAAAGCTATGATCGTAGACAAGTAGGTCGTATGAGTTTGATTTCACCACACGCCATTATCGAAGAGGGTGCCCTCATAGGCGAAGATGTCGAAATAGGGGCATTTTGTTTTATCTCCGGTAAATCAAAAATCGGCAAAGGGACAAAAATCGCCCAAGGGACGTGTATTTACGGAAACACAACCATCGGCGAATACAACGATATTTTTTCTCACGCCGTATTGGGTTCCGTTCCGCAGGATTTGAAATACGCAGGAGAAGAAGTCGAACTCATCATCGGTGATCGAAACAAAATCCGCGAATTTACCCTCTTTAATCCGGGTACGGCAGGCGGTGGCGGTAAAACCGTTGTCGGAAACGACAATCTTTTCATGGGCTATGTCCATTTAGGTCATGACGTCATTATCGGAGATCACTGTATCCTTGCCAATGCCGCGACATTGGCAGGACATGTTGAGATGGGGAACTACGCCGTTATCGGCGGGATGACACCTATTCATCAGTTTGTTAAAATCGGCGATTATGCCATGATCGCGGGAGCATCTGCCCTTTCTCAAGATGTTCCTCCCTATTGTTTGGCTGAGGGAAATCGTGCAGTGTTGCGCGGATTGAATCTCAACGGATTACGCCGTCATGTCGAACGCACTGATATCGACGCTCTTCGCATCGCTTACCGCGAACTGTTTGAGTCAGGAAAACCTCTCCAAGAGCAAGCGATCGCTTTGCTTGAGAGCGCAACAAGCGAATTTGTTAAAAATTTGTGTAATTTTATCGTTAACACCAAACGTGGTATCCCCTATGAAAGGAATCAATCATGATTCACCGCCATTGCAGTTTCTGTGACGCTCAAGAGAGCGATCACAACCCGCTCATCGCCGGAAATAATGTCTATATTTGTAAGAACTGTGTCTTTTCCGCGTATAAAATCATGTTCGGAGACTCCGAAGGTGAAAGTGCAACCGCGCATGAGCACAAAGCAACTGAGCTTTTAACCCCTAAAGAACTCAATACCTTTTTGGGACAATATATTATCGGTCAACAGAGGGCACGAAAACTCTTATCGGTGGCCGTTTACAACCACTACAAACGTATTTTTAAACATACGCAGATTGAAGATGAAACGGAAATTGCCAAATCCAATGTCCTTCTCATCGGACCGACGGGAAGCGGTAAAACACTGATGGCGCAAACCATCGCCCGTGTCCTTAATGTCCCTATCGCTATCGCGGATGCAACCAGCCTCACCGAAGCGGGATACGTCGGTGAAGATGTTGAAAACATCCTTACCAAACTCCTCCAAGCGGCGGATGGCGATGTTGAACGAGCACAGCAGGGGATTGTTTTTATCGACGAGATCGATAAAATTTCCCGTATGTCTGAGAACCGTTCTATCACCCGTGACGTATCGGGTGAAGGGGTTCAGCAAGCACTCCTTAAAATCATCGAAGGTGCCGTGGTCAACATCCCACCTAAGGGTGGGCGCAAACACCCGAATCAAGACTTTATCCAAATTGATACTTCAGGTATCCTCTTTATCTGCGGTGGAGCGTTTGATGGCCTCGGACAGATTCTAGAACGTAAAAAAGGGAAAAATGTCATGGGCTTCGGACAGGACAAACGGAGCACTACCGATATCGATGACAGCTTTGAAAACGTCGAGCCCGATGATTTGGTCAGTTACGGCCTTATCCCTGAGTTGATCGGTCGTCTGCCGATCATCGCATCACTTAACAAAATTACCGAAGAAGAGATGGTTCGAATCCTCACCGAACCGAAAAACTCTCTGGTAAAACAATACACTAAACTGTTTGCCATCGACGATGTCGAGCTCACCTTTGACAATGAGGCGCTCAATGCGATCGCGGCCAAAGCATTGGCACGTAAAACAGGTGCGCGCGGCCTTCGTGCCATCATGGAAGAGACGATGGGAGATACAATGTATGAACTCCCGGAATACAGCGGATATGAAGTCCTTATTACCAAAGAGGTAGTCGACGATAATGTCCCCCCTGTATACATTAAAAAATCAACTCAAAAAAGCGCATAGGAGAGTCAATGCTATTTAATAAATTAATCGGAATGTTCTCAAATGATCTCTCTATCGATTTAGGGACGGCGAACACTATTGTGATTGCCAAAGGGAAAGGGATTATTATCAATGAGCCCTCTGTTGTTGCCGTAAAAATGGAAAAATACGGTCAACAACGGGTCCTTGCCGTAGGTCGTGAAGCCAAAGAGATGGTCGGTAAAACTCCGGGCAATATCAAAGCAATCCGCCCTATGAGAGACGGTGTCATCGCTGATTTTGATATGACGGAAAAAATGATCCGTAAATTTATCGAAAAAGCTCACGGACGCAGCAGTCTCATCAGCCCGCGTATCATCATCTGTATCCCTTACGGCTTGACCCAAGTAGAGCGAAAAGCGGTACGTGAATCGGCTATGAGTGCCGGAGCTCGTGAAGTTTATTTGATCGATGAGCCTATGGCAGCGGCAATCGGTGCGGGGATCGATATCCGTGAACCGAAAGGGAATATTGTCGTCGATATCGGTGGAGGGACTACCGAAATCGGTGTTATCTCACTCGGCGGTCTCGTTCTTTGCCGTTCTATCCGTGTTGCGGGTGATAAAATCGACCGTGCTATCATGGATTACGTCAAACGCAAGTACAATCTTCTTATCGGCGAGCGTATTGCCGAAGATATCAAAATCAATATCGGTACTGCAATGCCGCTCGCGCAAGAGCTTAAAATGATTATCAACGGACGTGACCAAGTTGAAGGGTTATTGACATCGATTGAACTCTCCAGCGAAGATGCCCGTGAAGCGATGCGTGATCCGCTCAAAGAGATTCTCGAAGCGATTCGTGATGTCTTAGAAAATATGCCTCCTGATTTGGCAGGCGATATCGTCAACAACGGTGTTATCCTCACCGGAGGCGGAGCACTGATCCGTCAGCTTGATAAATATATTTCTGAAATCATCAAAATTCCGGTTTACGTAGCCGATGAGCCACTCTTGTGTGTTGCTCGCGGAACCGGCCGTGCACTCGAAGAGATCGATCAACTCCACGAACTTTTCGATAATGAATAAACAAACCTTAAGTGCTGCGGCACTGCTCGCCATTTTGGTGGGTGGAGCACTCTATTTTACCAATTTACTCCAATCTCCTATTATCCATCTTAATCTTGCACTCAAAACCACTTATCATAACGCGGCAGAATCGATTCAACATGCCATTGATGAACATTTCAACCAACAATCAACCATCATTGATTTACGTCAAAAAAATCGCTTTTACGAGCAAGAGTTACTCAATCTTCATCAAATCGCCGATGAATACCAAAAATTGCTTCAAGAGCATAACAGCAATTTCAAAACGACACCTCAAACCGCACTAGTCCGTACCCTCTCCTATGTCCGTTTCGGCGATCCCCACCGCGTATGGATAGAAATGGATAAATTTGATCCCAAACGTGTTTATGGCCTTCTGTATCGCGGTTATACGGCAGGAATCGTTGTTGCGAATAACAAGCGCCCCATAGCACTGCTGAACGGCGATGTAAAAAGTTCATATGCCGTGAATGTCGGAACTTCCATGGCACCCGGAATTGTACGCGGAAACAACGGACGGCATTTGATCGTAGAATTTATCCCTACATGGATTCCGATATCTGTCGGAGACGAAGTACTCACCTCTGGATTGGACCGTATCTTTATGTCCGGTTTAAAAGTAGGGAAAGTGCTCTCCATTACTAAAGCCAGCGGCTATCAAAGCGCTGTTATCGAACCCTATTTCTACGGCAAAAATCCCGCCTATTTTCATGTCATAACGCAAGTAAGATAGCGCTTGTAATCCGATTTTAAGTGCTTCTCGTCTATAATAATAAAATTTTTATGACGAGGGGTCTCAATGCCAAAACGCGACGACATCAAAACGATATTACTCATCGGATCAGGCCCGATCGTCATCGGTCAAGCCTGCGAATTTGACTACTCCGGGACACAAGCGGTCAAAACGCTCAAAGAACTCGGTTACCGCGTAGTTTTGATCAACTCGAATCCGGCAACGATTATGACCGACCCCGAATTTGCCGATCGTACCTACATCGAACCTATCAAACCCGAAATTATCGCCGAAATCATCAAAAAAGAGAACGTTGATGCTATTTTGCCTACCATGGGAGGGCAAACGGCACTTAACGCCGCTATGAAAATGCATGAACTCGGGATGCTTGAGGGGATCGAATTTCTCGGTGCCAACCCAAGCGCCATCAAAAAAGGGGAAGACCGACAAGCGTTCAAAGAGTGCATGGTAAAAATCGGAATGGACTTGCCGATTTCCCGTTATGCCTACAATATGGAAGAGGCGATGGCTGCTGCCGAAGCGATCGGTTTTCCGATCATCATCCGTGCTTCGTATACCTTAGCCGGTGGAGGAAGCGGTGTTGCGTACAACATCGATGAGTTCAAGATGCTCGCTCAACGCGGACTCGACGAATCTCCGATCACCGAAATCTTGATCGAAGAGTCACTCCTGGGATGGAAAGAGTACGAGATGGAAGTTATCCGTGACCGTAACGATAACTGTATCATCGTCTGCTCCATCGAAAACTTCGACCCGATGGGTGTCCATACAGGTGACTCCATCACCATTGCCCCTGCCCTCACATTGACCGATAAAGAGTATCAGCGTATGCGTGACGCATCGTTCGCTATTCTTAGAGAAATCGGTGTCGATACCGGTGGCTCAAACGTACAATTTTCCGTCAATCCTGAAACCGGACGTATGATCGTTATCGAAATGAATCCGCGTGTATCACGTTCATCGGCACTGGCTTCGAAAGCGACCGGATATCCGATCGCCAAAGTTGCAACCCTCCTCGCCGTCGGATTTACCCTCGATGAGATCACCAACGACATCACAGGAACCCCTGCGGCATTTGAACCGGTCATCGACTACATCGTCACCAAAGTTCCACGCTTTACGTTTGAAAAATTCCCGGAAGCGGAATCAACCCTTACTACGAGTATGAAATCGGTCGGTGAAGCAATGGCAATCGGCCGTACGTTCAAAGAATCGGTTCAAAAAGCCCTCTGCTCACTAGAGACAGGTCTCAGTGGATTCGATCCGATTGATGGTGATCTCGAGTTTGTTAAACATGAAATCCGTCGCCCGAATGCGGAACGTATTCTCTACGTCGGACAAGGGTTCCGTATGGGACTTTCAAAAGAAGAGGTATTTGAACTCTCTAAAATCGATCCGTGGTTCCTAACCCAAATTGAAGAAATTATCGCTCAAGAAAAAATGATCACAACAGCAACCCTTAGCGATGAACCACAGCTTCGCCGTCTCAAAACCGAAGGATTTTCGGATAAAAATATTGCCCGTCTAATCACTTTAAATGGCGGAAGTGCAAAAGAAAATGATGTATACGACGCACGTAAAGCTCTCGGAATCGCATTCGAATACAATGAAGTCGATACCTGTGCGGCAGAGTTCGGTTCATTAACCCCATATCTCTATTCAACGACCAATATCACCCGTCTAGGACTTCAAGCACCGCGTCAAAGCGACAAGAAAAAAGTAATGATCTTAGGCGGCGGACCAAACCGTATCGGTCAGGGGATCGAATTCGACTACTGCTGTGTTCACGCATCATTCGCCCTCAAAGAGATGGGGATCGAGACCATCATGGTCAACTGTAACCCTGAAACCGTCTCTACCGATTACGATACTTCAGACGTCCTCTATTTCGAGCCGATTGATTTTGAACACGTCCGCTCCATCGTCGAAGCGGAACAACCCGATGGTATCATCGTTCACTTCGGAGGACAAACACCGCTTAAACTTGCGAACGGCCTCCATGAAATCGGTGCTAAAATCGCCGGAACATCGGCTGAAGTGATCGACTTGGCAGAAAACCGTGAAAAATTTTCGGCTTTTGTTGTCGAGCAGGGGTTGAAACAGCCGGAAAACGGTATTGCAATGACAAAAGAACAGGCATTTAAGGTAGCGGAAGAACTCGGTTATCCGGTTCTTGTACGACCATCCTACGTTTTGGGCGGACGTGCAATGCGTATCGTCTATAACGAAGATGAACTCCGTACCTACATGGATGTCGCCGTATCGGTCAGTAACGACTCTCCGGTACTCGTCGATAAATTCCTTGATCAAGCGGTAGAACTGGATGTCGATGCTATCAGTGACGGCACGGATGTCTACATCGGCTCCGTTATGCAGCACATCGAAGAGGCAGGGATTCACTCTGGAGACAGTGCATGTTCACTCCCTCCGGTAAGTCTAAGTCGCGAGCTTCAAGCGCAAGTCGAACAACAAACCAAAAAAATTGCTTTGGGGCTCGGTGTCATCGGAATGCTAAACATCCAATACGCGATCTACCAAAACGAGGTTTACCTCATCGAAGTAAACCCTCGTGCTTCTCGTACCGTGCCGTTTGTTTCCAAAGCGACCGGAATGCCATTGGCCAAAGTTGCAACCCGTGTAATGGTGGGTGATACACTCCGTAATGCATTGAAATTCTACGATAACTACAATATCGTTATGGAAGCAGACGGTTTACTCAAACCACGTCTCAAAGGGCATGTTGCGATCAAAGAAGCGGTATTCCCGTTCAATAAACTCTACGGGGCCGATTTGGTCCTCTCTCCTGAGATGAAATCAACCGGTGAAGTTATGGGTATCAGTGAAAATTTTGGTGTCAGCTTCGCGAAAAGCCAGTTGGCCGCCGGAAACAAAATTCCTACCTCAGGAACGTGTTTCCTCTCATTCATCGAGATGGATAAAATTCACGCTCCTGAAATCGCACGCGGATTACACAAACAAGGGTTTAACCTTGTCGCAACGCGCGGAACTCAAAAAGTGATTGAAGAAGCAGGTATCCCGTGTGAAGCAGTTCTTAAAATCTCTGAAGGGCGTCCTAATATCGAAGATGTGATGAAAAACGGAGAAATTTCTCTTGCCATCAACACTTCCGATAACAAAACATCCAAAAAAGATGCTGAGCAGATTCGTCAAATCGTATTGCGTATGGGAACACCGTATTTTACGACCCTAAGTGCCGCACGTGCCGCTATTGAAGCGATGGGACATATGCAAGATGATAGCTGGATGGAACCTCACGCACTCCAAGATTATCTTCTCTCTTAAGCAATGAACAAAATCATCCTCGCCCAAACCGACACTACCGTCGGTTTTCTCTCTCAAGATGCTAAGCGTTTAGAAGAGATTAAAGGGCGTGCAGGCAATAAACCCTTTTTAAAAGTCTACGCAGACCTCAAAGTTTTGTGTCACGATATCCGTATTCCACCACTCCACAAGCACCGTGTTCGTCATAGTACCAAAACGACATTTATTGTCAAAAACCAAGCATTCCGCTATGTCAAAGACCCGGATCACGCACGTCTCATTCAGCCTTATGGGTGGCTCTATTCCACCTCTGCCAATGAGGGCGGGAAAAACTTCGATAATACTTTTTGCCGCGCTGTCAGTGATATTATTGTTGAAGATTATCGCGGTCTTCATGAACAAAGTGCCTCAAAAATTTTTGTCCTCAACACCACCCACTTAAAACAATTACGATAGGAGATTAACCATGAAACATTTCACCTCTGCAAAACATATCATGATGGGTACAATGGGACTCGTCGTCCTCAGCGCCCTCAGTGGGTGCCAAAGCGCTCCTGAAGAACAAGCGGAAGCACAAAACAAATTCCTCGTTGTCGAACAACTGAGCAGCGGAAAATACGTTATCGTTGAAGAGATGCCGACAGAGGGACCAAGCCGAGCGATTATCAAAGAGACCGATGAAAACGGTACCGTTACCGAACGGGTTATGAGCGAAGCGGAGATGAAAGAACTCGCTGACCAAGAGTACAAAAAGATGGAAGCAGGTCAATCAGAACTTAACGCCGAACCGCACAGTGAGGGGATGGGGCTTGGTGGAACTATCCTCGCCGCTGCGGGGGGAGCATTGCTCGGAAATATGATCGGAAACATGTTGATGAACAACAAAAATGTTCAAAGACATCAAGATATGTCCAACCGCTCCGCGTATCACCGTTCCTCTGCCGGAGGAAAAAGCTCAGCGACTTCAAGCACCCAGAAAAAAAGTTTCTTCGGCAATTCCGCTTCCAAAAGCACCTCTTCCAGCAGCAGTTTCGGAGGATGAGTATGGTAGCCCTCCAAAACATCAAAGCGATCGATGATCGTACATTAGAAGAATTCGGATTCGGATGGCATACCGATAACGATGAGAGCAAGTACATTGCCAATGAACTCGTTGTTGTCACCGATGCCGAAGCCGAAGCGTATTATGAAGCGGTCAATGAACTCTACGATATGTATACCTCTGCAGCTCAGCACGTAATCGATAATAACCTCTTTTTTGATCTCGGTATCCCCTTTAACCTCATTGAGGCGATCAAAAAAAGCTGGGAAAACGATGTCCATTGGCATCTCTATGGACGATTCGATCTCTCAGGCGGGATCAACGGAACGCCGATCAAACTGATCGAGTTTAATGCCGATACCCCCACCTCACTCTTTGAGACTGCAATACTTCAATGGGCACTGCTCAAACACAACGGTATGGACGAAGAGCGTCAATTTAACAATATTTATGAAGCATTCAGCGATAATTTCCGTCGCCTCGTCACCCTTTTCGATGATCCAAGCGACTTTGAAAAACATTACGATGGCTGGAAAATCCTCTTTAGCTCTATCAGCGGAAATATCGAAGAAGAACAAACGGTACGTCTGCTGCAACAAATGGCCATTGATGCAGGATTCGAAACCTCCTTTGAACCTCTTGGCGGCGTAAAGTTTGATGACGAAGGGATTTACGACCGTGCCGAAGAGCCATACGAGTATTGGTTTAAACTTTATCCGTGGGAAGATATTGCGATCGAAGAACCGGAACTGGCAACACAGCTCACTACCATTATGAATAACCAAAAAGCGATCATCCTCAATCCAGCCTATACCCTCCTCTTCCAGTCCAAAGGGATGATGAAAATTCTGTGCGATCTCTTCCCGGATTCTCCCTATTTGCTTAAAACCTCGTTTGAGCCTCTCAAAGGGGTAGCACACGTGGAGAAACGGATGTTCGGGCGTGAAGGTGCCAATGTGCGTATTATGGATGCCTCAGGCACTGTGATCGAAGCGAACGACGGGCCGTACGGTAACTTTAAACCGATTTACCAAGAGTACGTCGAGTTTCCAAAAGATTCTCAAGGCAACTGCTATCAAGCGGGGGTCTTTTTCGCCTACGAAGCGTGCGGTTTAGGATTCCGACGCGGCGGGAAAATTCTAGGCAATATGTCAAAATTTGTGGGGCATGTTTTACGATAGTGATGTCGGTTTACCGGTAAAGTATCCTTGTGAATAATCAACATCTAATTGTTTGAGCGTATCGTAAATCTCTTCATTTGAAACAAACTCCGCAATCGTCTTTGCACCGATTTTATGTGCAAATTCGATAATGGTTTCAACGATAATATGGTGACGACGATTACCGCTAATTTCCCGTATGAGCGAACCGTCTATTTTGATATAGTCGACATTTAATTTGAGAATATTTTCAAAATTAGAGTACCCCGTTCCAAAATCATCAATTGCTATTTTCGCACCCAGCGCCTTAACCTGTGTAATAAACTGTGTTACTTCAGCATAGCTCTCGATTCCCTCGGATTCCAAAATCTCAAATACGACCCGATTTGCAGTACCCGTTTGGGTAATGGTTCGAATGATTTCATTAACGGTATGCGGGTTACGGATATCACTATCGGATAAATTGATAGAAAATTCCTCGCTGCGTAAAGCAAAAAGCTTGCACGCTTGATAAACCACTTCAAGCGTGATTTGTGGATAAAGCTTGGTTTGCTTTGCAATTGGCAAAAACTCCATTGGTGGGACAATATTTCCTCCATCATCAATCATTCGGACCAATGTTTCATATTTTTTGATTTCACCTGTTCTAAAATCTACAATCGGCTGGTAATGACAAACAATACGATGTTCAAAAAGAGCTCTGCGAACATCGGATGCCATTGTCAAATTTGAACGATAAAGTTCCTCTACCCGTTCTTCTTGATCGTAAAAAGCAATCGGTTTTTTATTCTGTTTGGCGTAATGTAAAGCGATATCGGCACGTGTTAACACTGTTTCGCTACCTAAAGCAACGCCGATAGTCACCCTGATATTCAGACTCTCTTCGTTTACCATAAAAGTCTTTTCATCCAAAAGTGTGATCAAGGTAATCAAACGATGTTCCAATTCATCCTGATTCATCAAGTTTGTAAATGTTAATGCGAACTCATCACTTCCCAAACGATAACATGAACCCGATAATACATTCAGCCAAGCACCGATTTGTTTCAGTATTTCATCACCGATATCAATTCCGAAAAAATCATTTACCTCTTTAAAGTCATCCACATTTACAATCGCCAGAGCGGTGATTTCTCCTTGGAGCAATTTCTCTTGCAGTCTAAATCGGTTAGGCAAACCGGTCAATAGATCACTGTAATATTGATTCTCCAATTCAAGCGTTTTTTCCCTCACAGCACCTTCAAGAGAGCTATTCATCGCTTCCATTTGAGTCAGATAAAGGTGTGTTGTATCTTGCATTGCATTAAATGCGGTAACAATCTGTTCTATCTCAGCACTACCGTTTTCTTCTAATACCAACTGATCACCGGGACGATAATGACGTACTTTTTGAGAAATCTGATTCAAAGGAGAGAGAAGATAGCGTACCCACCATACTGCCAAGAAAAATATCAGCGCAGCACTCAACCCCACACCGTAAAAAACTTTATGCATGGATTGACGCGTCTCATCATATGCCAAATCACTGTAATACAATGTAACTGTTCCCATGGATTGCCCCAATGTAGGTTCCTTGAGCTGATGCGTTAGTGAAATAACTTTATCTCGGGAAAGTGCCTTTTGTGTGTTGTTACGATAAACATATAACTCTTTGCCATTGTGATCCCTAATGGATAGTTCTATGACATCGGGAACCGAAACCACCGAGGAAACTTTTTCTTCGATTTGATCATAAAATTTTAAATAGAGTGTCATTTGCAGCGATTTATCAATCGTTTGCAGCAGTAAATCGGCTTTTTGTTTTTCGGAAACCCGTTTTGTATTTTCAAATGTCGTACTAATAGCCCATCCAAACGTAACAAAAATCACTACAAAAACGAGAATTAATGAACCAACAACTTTATAAGACAAACGACTTTTAGAGCGATACATAACTAACCTTTGTACATAAAAAACATTCTGAATAAGTCTAGTGTGCTTCTATAGAAAATAATACAAAAAATAAATCAGCATTCTAACCTGTGTAATATACTATCTAATTTATTTATCCAATCTTTACCAAACCTTATTATTTCAGCTATGCTTAACGGTTTGTATACTATCTTATCTCCTTAGAACGCACAAAGGGTGAAATCATTGAAATGCCACCTCTCATCTTCAGTAGCGGAACAGAACGCTATTTTGCGGCAACGCTATGATGTTTTTGTCGAAGAGTTCAATTTTTTTACCCCCAGAGAGGATGGGCAACGGATCGAATATGATACCTATGATGATCATGCCCTTTTATTCGGTGTCTGGGAACAAGATCTTCTGATCGCGTCCTGCCGCCTCATTCTTCCGAATACTCCCCTTGGTTTACCGACACTCAACACCATGGTCATTGATTCGGAAAAACTGCAGGATATTCAGCAAACTGCCGAAATTTCACGGATTACCGTCGCGTCCGACCAAAGAGCTTTCAGAAAAACGATAAAGGTCCTTCAAACGATGCAAAAGGAAATTAATCGCGTTTCGGCCAATTATGAAATCAACCAATGGATCGGAGCCGTTGGGCCCCGTTTTCTACGCCTCCTGAATCAATCTCGTTTGCTCTATCGCCCCATCGGTCCGCTTCAATTTCACGTCGGTACTGAACGCTATCCTATACTTTTGCGGCTCCAAGACTATACCGCATCCCTAAAAGAGAACCGATGAGAACTCATTTTTCTCTGGCGTTGCTACTCATTCCTTTTACATTTTTTGCGGCTGAGACAGATTCAAACCTTTTCAATAATCTTACAAGCGACATCAATACCATTGCCCAAACCGCAAAAAACCAGCGGGCCAATATTGATTATCTCCCCTATATTATGACCGTCTTTGAGGGCGAAGAACTTTCCCGCGCCGGTGCATCCTCACTCAAAGAGGCACTTGCACTTACTGCCGGAGTCAACATTGCCAGCGATAATCTCTCTTTATTTAATCCGGTCATTCGAGGATCCAATCCCGTTGCTTACGGTCAAAGCAAACTCATTATTGACGGTATCGAAGTTAACGATCTTTTTTTTGATGGCTATACTGCGTATCTAACCATGCCGATCGATATGATCAAACGGATCGAAATTGTCCGTGGTCCCGGCAGTTACAGCGATGGGCACTGGGGCTATGCCGGTTCCATTGTAGTAACAACGTATAAAAAAGAACCGGATAGTGAAAAAAATGGGCGCTGGTTTATGTCAGCCGGTACTCATAATACCTATAAAGCCGGTGCTGCCTATGCAATGAAGGATAACGATTTCACTTTGGCGGCAGATATCTACACCGTACACGATAATCTCTCCCTCTCTTATGATCAAGACGGTCTTTCCAATAATCTTCTCGGCAGTGCGAATGCGCACCTCTCTCGCTCCGGCAATGCTCCTTCCTCAACGGATGCCACCATGTTTTCACTCTCCCTCTCCAAAGGAGATTTTTTTGCCGATGGACGCATCTCCTCTTACCGTCACGGATCAGAGGGGGGGATTAACTATGCTCTTGCAGCTGATGGGGATCACTACAATATCGATCAATGGCAAATTCGTGCCGGAGCGCACTACAATCTAGATAACTTCAGGGGAATATTTCAAGCAGGAATGGTACAAGACAGCTTTATCAGCCATTCTCTTTTAGCCCCATCGGGACTCATCCTCCCTTCGCTCACACCACCTACTGTCATTGTTAACTATCCAAATGGGTTTTACGGTAATCATGAAGCAATTATCCAAACCTATCAAGTCAATAATTCCCTCTCCGGCACTATACTCGCAGGCGAAGCAACGTTCGGAGTGGGTAAATCATGGAGCAGTGTTACTTCAGAAAAAACCGTAACGACCAATCGTGACACTGGAACCGGGATGAGTGACTATTCTGAGATTCTCCCTTTTTTCAGCCCAACCGGCTCCATCAGCAATATCACAACCTATCTGACCTATGAGAGAGTGATCTCCTCTTCATTAAGCGGCTATGCCTCATTGACCATAGACAAACGTAATAACTTGTCAGCCCAAGTAGATCCGCGCGTCGCACTCTTATATACTATTGATCCGGAAAATCTCATCAAATTTTCAATCTCCCGCGCCCATAGAAATCCCTCATGGCAAGAGATGTTTACCCTCAACAACAAAGCAAGATGGGGTAATCCAGACCTCGTTCCAGAAACCGTTGTGGCCTATGAAACCCAATTCATTCATCGCTTTGAAACCGATCACACCCTCTCTATCAACTTTTTTCATCTCAGCAATGAGAATCAAATTTATCCCCAATACAATAACACACTATCACGCTACGAATACATAAACGGATCAGAGAGCAAGATTAGAGGATTCGAGGCCGAATGGCGTAAACGTTACGATAGCACCTCTTTTTATGCCGCATTCACTCGTATTTGGGCAGAAGATGACAGTGGTACAACGCTCCCCAATGCTCCGAGCAATACCGCACGCGGATTTATCACGCATACTCTCGATACAAACTGGTATGGCTCACTGTCCGGACGCTGGCAAAGTGCAACCCCAAGAACATCAGCTGATACGCGTGATGATATGGAAGCCATCGGTATAGTTGACACTTCCATAGGATATAAACTTCCGAAAATTCAAAGTGAAATTCAACTCACAGCTAAAAATATTTTCGATAAAAATGAATTTTACCCAAGTCAAAACAATACCTATGATGGAGATTATCCCTCAACCGGGCGTACATTTTTATTTACTTTCAGGGGGACATTTTGAAACGTCTTCTAATAAGTATTTTACTTTGCACTGCCGGATGGAGTGCCTCTTATGATCCATTTTTACTCGAGACTCAGCTCTCTTTACTGCCAAAAATTGCCGTATTAGAAAGAAATTTCCTTTCATCTAATACGAAATCTCCCATCAAAATTTTGATTGCTTACGACCACGGAGATGATGATACAGCCGCATTGTGTATCAAAATATTAATGTCTAAATTCAATGGTCGTCTTAACGGTCGTCCGATCAACGCAACAGCGCTTCCGTTCGATAAACTTGACGGATCAACATCCTATCACTTTATTTATGCCCTCAAAGCGAGCTTGTCGCAGCTTAATAAAGTTCATAACGCTGTGGGAGCATCGGGTGCGATTACAGCGCTTTACGATGCAGACAAATTGGGTGAAGACGGCCTATTGCTCTCAATTCGGATGGAGAGGACCCCCATCATCCTCATCAATGCGAAAGCGCTTCGGAACAACCATTTTTCATTCCCCGATAGCCTACTCGAAATTTCGAGAATCATTCAATAGTGTTTCACCACTATCGCACCTCTTTTTGATTCATTCGCGCTTGAAGCGCATTGGAGATATTCATCAATGAAAACGTAACGATAAAGATCATTAATCCGGGGAAAAAGCTTACCCACCACGCGATATCGATCACCTCTTTACCGCCGCTGAGGATGCTTCCCCAGCTCATCTGCGGAGCAACAATCCCTAGACCCAAAAAGGAGAGCCCTGATTCGGCTAAAATCGCCCCCCCTACCCCGAAGGTAAAGCTAACCAATACGATTGGAGCCAACAGGGGCGCATAATATTTGAGCATGATTGTAAGCGGATGAATATGCGCGATGTGCAAAATACGGATATAGGGTTTGGAGGCTATTGCAAAGCTCTCTGAGCGTATCAAGCGTGCTGTCCCCATCCACCCAGTCATTGAAATAATAAGCACCAGTACCCAAATCGATGCATTGACATAACTGACCAGCGTTAACAGTAAAAACAATGTCGGAAAAGTTAAAAAGAGGTCCACAATGATGATAAAGACTCTATCATAACCGCCGCGCAGCAATGCCGCACTCACCCCATAAAGCAAACCGATTAGCGTAGAGATAAGAGCGCTTGCAAATCCAATCAACAGTGACACTTGTCCACCTTCCATCAAACGCACGAGCAAATCACGCCCCAATCGGTCTGTACCGAACCAATGTTCCATCGATGGAGCAAGCAAAATAGCGCGAGAGTCTAAATAAAGGGGATCAGCCGTATAAAAATACGGTCCGATGAAGGAAAAAAAGATTACCGCGAACAAAACGGCAATACTCAAAAAAGGCATTACTGCTTTATGCCGAGCAAGGTGGTCATCATCTGATCTATCGTCGTAATGATTTTTGCCGCAGCACCGTATGAGGTTTGATAACGGATGAGATTTGCCAATTCTTCATCGATACTCACTTTGGATACCGAATCGTACTCTTGTTTGACCGCATTGTATTGCGCCGTGATCGATTCATTACTGAGGATCGCCGAATTTGTTTTCGTCCCAATTTTGGTCACCAAAGAGTCAAAATATCCGTACACTGTATCTGATGAAGTATCGGTTCCATTTTTAAACATAATCGATGAAAATTGAAGCTCTACCATATCCAACGCGGTCTGATTATCACCTTCAGCAGGTGATTTATGCCCTTTAATGAGTGTCGGATCATTTTTTAAATTCGTATTCAAATCCATAGTTTTAGCATCATAACCGTCAAAAAATCGGTTTACCCCTGTAACACCGGCAAAATTTGTCCCCTGATCTTCAATCGCAAACGTATACCCTTGTGATGCATAAGAAGAGTTCAAATTAATCTGAAAAACATTCGATGCAAACCCAGGAGTCAAGATATCATCAATATCATTTAGCGCGTTATTGTCACTGTTATCATCAACGGATGCCCGCATTTGTCCAATAATACTATTAGCAGTAAGCGGACTGTCTTCCATGACTGTTGTGTCGTTTATCGTTATCGAGCGTCTTCCCACTTCATTGCCGTCGATATCATATACAACAACATCGAAGGTTCCAGTATTAAAATTTTCATCCGTATTCATCAACGCATCCGTTGAGCTGAAACTCAATGTATTCGTACGCATCGAAGAAGTCGCACTCTGTGCGTAGAGATTGTTGGTACTCTCAATCATACCGCGAGCAAACGTATCAAGATTATTAAGTGTCTCTTGTAAAAACCCGTCTTCAAACTCACCGTTATCACCTATGATAGAGCCGCGAAGCTCTAGCAACGCCCCAACTTTTCCTCCGGTAATATTACTGGCAAACGGAATTTTGACACCGTCTTGGCGCTCATAATACAAATCATTATAGCCGTTTTGATTCCCTAAGTTATCAACACCGATAGGATGAAAACTATGCCCGTCAACGAGATTGAACCCTCCGACTTGAATCGTATAGCTCCCATCTTCTATAGCAATATTGCTATCAATATCGTTTCGGCTCTCTATTTGACCGACCAAAACTTTTGAACCGATGAGCTTAGAAAGTGTCATCTCTAATTTATTGCGCTGATCTCGTAAATCATTGGCGTTATTCAGCCCGCCGGCTTCTTCTTCATTAATCGATTTGTTCAATCCGGCAATCTGCTCTGCAATACGGTTTACTTCATCAATATTCACTTTAACCTGCTCGTTGAGAGAGCTTTGTAATCCCGCGATTTGTGAACGGGTTTCAGTAATGTGCTGGGAGAGAGTTTGCGCCTGCTGCGCTAAGGCTACTTTTAAAGAACTGTTGCTTGGATTATTTGCCAACGACTGCCACATATCAAAATAGTTTTGCATGTCATTTTTAATACCGACATCATCTATCTCAGGAAAGTAGGTTGAAAGCTCTTCAAGATTCTTTTTCAAACTATCTGAATATTCTTTGTTTTGCGCCGACGTAGTGTAACGGTTAAAGACAAATTTATCGAAAACACGGGTGATTTCAGTAATTTGCGTCCCATTTCCACGTTGGCCCGGATCGATGCTGATCGGATATGCCGCTGCTGTAACGACACGCTGGCGGCTATACCCTTCTGTCTCTGCATTGGATATATTGTGCCCTGTCGTATCAATAGCAATTTGTGCCGCATTTAATGCACTGTATCCAATATGCAAGGCGTTAAAGATTGATGCCATTTTATGCTCTCACTTCCAAAAATGAGGATTCTGCAGAGGCGACTTTTTGATACCCCTCCATTTGTGTCGGAACAACCCGTTCTAAAAGGGTATTGTAAAACGAGCCGACACTTAAAACCATTTTTGCGTATTGTTGATTCACTTCTCGAAGCAGTGATAAATGTACTTTAAGTGAATCGAGTTGCTGATGTTGTTCATTATCTAAAAGCTCGGAAAGAGGACGAGAAGGATGTTGTGTCATCAATTTTGAAATCTCGCGATCAATCATCGCTTTTTTATGTTCAAAATTTTTAATTTTCTCTTCTTTAATCGCTAAACGATCAAATTGCGGATTATGATTTGCCTCTTTGATATCATCGATGTCTTCTCTGGATAATGAGATAAGTGCCTCGAGATCTTTGATAGCGCTTTGTAATTGATAAGACAACATCATAAACTCCTTCTGCTTTAGGTCAGCTCTTGCGCAATGCGCTTGGCCAAAGATTCGATATCGACACGGTATTCACCTTTTTCAATCGAAGCTTTTAACTCTTCGATACGGCTTGTGTCACCTTGTTTCGTAATAGATTGCACGGATTTCTCCTGCTCTTTGGTTTTTTGTGATTGTTCTTGGTATGCTCCTCGAATGAGTGAGCCGTTCACACTTGAGATCATGGTGAATCCTTATTTTATCCGTTTATGATGTGTACATACCATATCGGCCAAAACCACAAAAAATTTAGTCTATTTCTCTATTTTCGCACCCTTTTGACTTAGGTGTTCGTATAGCATTTGAGAAAATCCGAATCCACCGGCACTTGCATTCGATAATTCTTCACGATACATTGATTTAAAAATTTTATCGCCGGGATCATTGACACTGCTAAAGAGGTTTTTTTCCTCTTTCATCGCTTCATCAAGCATCATTTTCACAATAATCGCTTCAAACTGATCGGTTTTCTCCCGCAGAGCTTTATCCCCCTCTTTGGTTCCGATGGTTGGGACAGCTTTGTTATACTGTACGCTAGAGATATCCATTAGATAACCTCCAAATCAACCGTGATGGCTCCGGCACTTTTCATCGCCTGAAAAATCGAGATCATTTGCTTTGGATTAGCTCCAAGTTTTTGAAGAGATCGTGCGATATTGGCAACCGTCGTTGTCCCTTTCTCCGTGTAAACTTCATTTTCATTCAACCCGATTACAAGACTTTTATCCATCGTGACACTGCCTGCGGGTTTTGCGACCGAATTTTGAGCGAGGATTTTCACGGTAATATCCCCTTGGGTAATAACAACCGGTTTGACCTCTACATCCACACCCGCAACGATGGTTCCCGTACGTTCATTAATGATGATTTTTTGCTCTTGCGCGTACTCGATATCGAGATTTTGTACTTCCGCTAAAAATTCAACCATTGATCGATTTTGCGGTAATTGTAGTTGAATCGTTCTTGGATCAACGGCTGTGGCAACATTCGAGCGGTATTTGGCATTAATAGCATTTTGAATCGCTACCGAGTTGGCAAAATTGGATGATTTAAGAGAAAGTGTCGCGCTCTGTTGATGGTAAAGATCTTGGTTGATTTCACGTTCCACTAAACCGCCGCCGTATACCATTCCGACCGTCGGATGCGATTCAGCACCGGAACCTTTTTCATTTTTACCGCCGATGCTGATAGAACCTTGAGCTAATGCGTAAATTTTACCATCCACCCCTTTGAGAGGTGTCATAAGCAGTGTTCCGCCTTCGAGCGATTTTGCATCACCGATAGAGGATACGACGACATCAAATGCATCCCCTTGACGGGCAAACGGAGCAAATTTAGCCGTAACAACGACAGCGGCAACGTTTTTGGATTTGATATCGACCGGATTCATATCGATGTTCATCGCTTTGAGCATATTCGCGATCGATTGAAGGGTGAATTTAGAGGTAGTACCGTCACCCGTTTTTTTCAAACCGACGACAAGCGAGTAACCGATAATCTGATTATCCCGTACCCCGACGATATTCGCGACTTCGCTGATGCGGGCTGCTTGAGAGAGGCTTAGTAAGCAAAAAAGTAGTATAAAAATTCTCATGCCAATCCTTTATTATCAAAGGATAAAGCAAAGTTTATTCCATAATGGATTTATGTATAATAGGTAAGAGACGTTTTTCCGAATTTTTTGAATTTTAGTCGATTAAAGTGACCGATAGCATCGGGGAGTTCGAGGGTACTCATGTGTTCGATGATAATCAAAGTCGCCATTTCCAGAGGAAGTGAGGCGATCATATCGATGGTTTTATCGTATATCTCCTCCATCCCCTCACGGATTGAAAAAGGGGGATCAACGTAGATAAAAGCACTCTCACCGAGTGCTGCGAGACGCTTTTTTACCTGAGTGATGTTACTGAAACTGTCCCCTTCGAGAATTTCACATGCCCTCGGGTCGGTTTGGGCAATATTTTCACGCAATGTTTTGATCGCATCACGATCTTTTTCCATAAAAATGATCTTTTTAGCTCCTCGGCTCAATGCTTCGAGGCCGATAGAACCGCTTCCCGAGAAAACTTCAACCAATACCGCATCGATAATATCAAACTGAAGTGTGTTAAAAAAAGATTCCAGCACAATCCCTTTCGAACTTCGGGTCGTCTCTTTGGAGGGAAGTTTCAGGGTTTTCCCCTTATATTTTCCGGCAATGATTTTTTTCGTAATGGTGGGGTTATTTTTCATAAAATGCTCGTACTGCTTTGAGGATATTTGCTTGATATTCGAGGGTTAGCTTCTCGATGTGACGTTCTAGGATTTCAAAACTCACCTTTTCCTCTTCATCTGAGACCATAACCTCATCTTCGACAATAGCAGGGCTATTTTTTTGAGAATCAAATTTTTGATTGAGGGCATGGAGCAATTGGGCTTTGGAAAACGGCTTGATCAACTCGGAGCCCTCATCCACACCAATAACAAATGTAGGGTGCTGCTCATCACGAATATCTTTATCCCGAATCAAAATATCGCACTGGCGTAGCGAGCTCAAATGCCCATCGAGAAAAAGCTCCAATGAGCGCTGCAACAATGGCGAATCACACTGTATAGCTACCTTCAAATCACTTTCCTCTCAAATAATAATCGATACTATAACGCAAATCCTCGTCCATGTCCATCAAACTCTCCACCATCCACTTCAGATATCCCGGATCTTTGAGTGCAATCTCTTCGATCCTTTTTTTAGCGTATTTTCCAAACGGTAAACGGACTAAGAGCACATGACTTTTCGAAATCTCTATAAGACGATCTATCTCTGCCAAATCAAGTAAATATTCCAAAATCATACGAGTGTGCAACGCATCACTGAGGGGATGATGAGGAGTAATACTGATTCCTGCTTCCTCGAATACTCTCATTTCATCACGGTATAGCCGTAGCTCATAACGCAAAAACTGCAAACTGTATCCTTCCAAATCATCCATCAAAGACTTAGAACATTTCAGCGTATCGATAACGCTTCCCTGCCATGTCAACCCCTCTTTTTCGAGCATCGAGAGTTCAAAGGGGGCATTATGGGATACGAGTATATTTTCCGGTGTATTGAGAGATTTGAGTTTTTCAGCGCTTATGGATTGGGAAAAAGAGGGAGACTCTTGCAGCATTTCATTCGTAATATGATGGATCGCCGAAGCGTGAGGAGGGATTTTTTTACCCGGATTAATCAGTTCAAAATGGCTCACATCATCAGCGATCATACCTAATGCACAAATACGGTCTTTCATCTCTAAACCCGTTGTTTCCGTATCGAGAAAAATCAGCATCATTACCCAGAAACAGATGTTTTTAAAGAAGCCATTAGATTATGATAATGTTCTAACGTACGAAAACTTTTCTCAAAACGCCATCCCAATACAAAAGAGACGATCTCTCTCTTTTGTTCCGAACTCAGTTTTTCAGCACGTCCGTAATATCCTAAAGAGCTATTTTTATTTTTAACTTTTGCATTTTTATCATAAATTATGGCAATAATTTGAGCGTATTTACCCTCTTTTACCGCGCCTAAATCTTCATCGGATAGAGATAAGCCTGAGAGATTGATCGCTTTATACTCAAATAAATCTTCAAACCGTTTGACTTTCGCATCGATACCCAATTTAAGGTAAAGTTCTTCGAGTGTTTTAAGATTGCTTTTTCGCTCTAACTCATAGCTGGAGATTTGTGCTGTCAGGTTTTTCAGTCGATCCAGTGCCGAACTCACATTTTCTCCTTCAAATATCTCTCTATTTTGATAATTTTAACCACAACTAGCTTATAATACGTAACTTTTATTATTTGGGATATAAATGAACTATTTACGTATTCAAGGCCCTACCAAACTAAGCGGAACCGTCACCATTTCGGGCGCCAAAAATGCGGCATTGCCACTAATCACTTTAACGCTGTTGGGGCACAACCCTATCACCATGAGCAATACCCCTGAAGTCGCTGATATTAAAACTCTGCTAAAACTCCTCGGCAACCTTGGTGCGAGTTATACATTAGAAGATCATGTTCTCAAAATCGACACCTCAACCGTAAACCATACGATGGCAAACTACGACATCGTTAAAACCATGCGCGCTTCCATTCTCGTTCTCGGACCGCTCCTTGCCCGTTTCGGGCATTGTGAAGTTTCCCTTCCGGGTGGATGCGCTATCGGTCAACGTCCGATCGATTTACATCTCAAAGCAATGGAACAAATGGGTGCTACCATCACCATTCACGCGGGATACGTCCATGCGATTGCACCGGAGGGTCTTAAGGGAGCCCACATCATCTTCGATAAAATCACCGTTACCGGAACGGCAAACGTTGTCATGGCGGCGGCATTAGCACACGGTAAAAGTGTCCTCGTAAACTGTGCAAAAGAGCCTGAAGTCGTTCAACTGTGTGAAATCCTCCGAGACAGCGGTATTGATATTACCGGTATCGGAAGCTCAGAACTAACCATCATCGGTACCGGTGGAAAAACCATTGATATGGTCGATTTCGAAGTTATTCCTGATCGTATCGAAGCAGGTACTTATATGTGTGCCGCAGCGATTACCGATTCGGTTGTTACACTCGATCGTGTACGTCCCGATCATTTGGATGCTGTTACTGCGAAATTAGAGCAAATGGGATGCCGTATTGAATGCACTGAGAGTACGATGACCGTTTATCCCGCATCTGAACTCAAACACGTCGATATTGTAACCCAAGAATATCCGGCATTCCCAACCGACATGCAAGCGCAATTTTTAGCCCTTGCTACGATTGCAAAAGGAGCCAGCACGATTGAAGAGCGATTGTTTGAAAACCGCTTTATGCATGTGAGTGAGTTGCAACGTCTAGGTGCCGAGATCAAACTCAGCGGCCACACTGCAACCGTAATCGGGCCGTGTGATCTTGCCGGTGCTGATGTCATGGCAACGGATTTACGGGCATCCAGTGCACTCGTCCTTGCGGCCATGGCAGCTGAGGGAACCACCAATGTCCACCGTATCTATCACCTCGATCGCGGATATGAGAATCTTGAGCTTAAACTTCGCGCACTCGGTGCAAATATTGAGCGTCTGCAAGAGTAGTTTCACCCTCATTCCCGTGCAAACGGGGATTCATCTTCCCGTTCTTCTTATTCCCCGCAACGATAGCTAAGATTGGTAATGTAATATTCGCAATAGTTTTTTGGACGGATCCGAAAGATTTTTCTGAGTAATTTTTTCATACACAGCTGTATGCAAAAAGTGTTCCAAAACATGTGTAGAGGGGGTTAAAACGGCTCTCCCCGCAGGAAGAAAAAAAGATAGATTAAAGGTCGCCTTCGATCACTTTTTTGAACGTATTGTAGTAAATATTTTGCATCTCAGGAAGTCTCATCGACACATCATTGAGGGTAAACGTATCCCCGCCGACGGTTCCGATTTTCACGCATCCCAAAGAACCGACCATCGCTTCAAACGCCTTACAGTTTTCAGGGACTACTTCGATAATTGCGCGAGACATACTCTCCGCAAATATATCACGAGAGTCGGTTACAGAGATTGTAGCATTTACCCCTTTATCACTGACGCAAGCCATTTTAGCGAGTGCCATCGCCACACCGCCCGAACTACAGTCTTTTGCCGCAGCCAGCAACCCTTTTTTGTTTGCTTCGATAACGAGGTTCCAAAGAGCACGCTCTTTATCGTAATCGATAGCAGGGATCGTTCCCGCAACAACATTGTAAAGCTCTTTCATATAAAGAGATCCGCCAAATTCCGAACGGCTTTCACCGACAAGGTACAATGCATTACCTTCGCACTGGAACGCAGACATCAATACTTTGTTTTGATCTTCATTGACACCGACCATTGCGATTGATGGAGTCGGGAATACCGATTTACCGTTGGTTTCATTGTAAAGCGATACGTTTCCGCCGATAACCGGAGTGTTCAGCTCGGCACACGCTTCTTTAATCCCAAGACACCCTTGGCCAAACTGCCACATCACTTCAGGATTTTCAGGATTACCGTAGTTGAGACAGTCGGTAATCGCTTTCGGAGTCGCACCGCTCATCGCGACGTTACGTCCACTCTCGATTACCGCTGCTGCCGCTCCCGCTTTCGGATCGATGAAACAGTAACGGACGTTACAATCGGCACTCATTGCCAACGCTACGCCATTTTCTTTGATACGGATAACGGAAGCGTCGAGTTCGCCCCCTTTTTTGATCGTATTGGTTTGTACCATTGAATCGTATTGCTCATAAATCCAATGCTTATCGACCACTTCCATCGAAGCGATCAATTTCTCGAATGCACTCTGATTCTCTACCGCTTCAAAATCGCTCAATTTCACATTAGCAATCTCATCGAGGTATGCAGGGCGACTCATTGGACGATCCAAGATCGGAGCCTCTTCACTCACCGGATCAACCGGAACCTCAGCACATTTCTCTCCGTGCCAGAAAAGCTCCATATTGCCCGTCGCCGTTACTTCACCGATCACGGCACAATCGAGATCCCATTTTTCGAAAATATCGATGATCGCCTGCTCAGTCCCTTTACGCGCACAGATAAGCATACGCTCTTGCGATTCGGAGAGCATAAACTCGTATGGCATCATCCCCTCTTCACGGGCAGGAACCTTGTCAAGATGCATAATCATCCCACTGCCTGAGCGTCCCGCCATCTCGAATGAACTAGACGTTAGTCCCGCCGCACCCATATCCTGAATCCCGACAACGTAATCGGTTTTGAAAAGTTCCAAACACGCTTCAAGAAGCAATTTTTCGGTAAACGGGTCACCCACCTGTACCGTAGGACGAAGCCCTTTGGATGCTTCGGTAAAGCTGTCCGAACTCATCACCGCACCGCCGAGACCGTCGCGTCCCGTTTTAGACCCGACGTAGATAACCGGATTGCCGATCCCCTCCGCTTTTCCGTAGAAAATCTCATCGCTTTTCGCGAGTCCGAGAGTAAATGCATTGACAAGAATGTTCCCGTTGTAACACTCATCGAAACTTGTTTCGCCGCCGATGGTCGGAACCCCCATACAGTTACCGTATCCGCCGATACCCGATACAACACCGCGTACCAAATAACGCTGATGGGCACTGATATCATCTTTATTCAGCACATTTCCGAAACGGAGCGCATTGAGGTTGGCGATAGGACGAGCACCCATCGTAAAGACGTCACGCATGATCCCGCCGACACCGGTTGCAGCCCCTTGGTAGGGTTCGATAAAACTCGGATGGTTATGGCTCTCCATTTTGAAAACTGCCGCATATCCGCCGCCGATATCGATAACACCCGCATTTTCACCCGGTCCTTGGATAACCCACGGCGCTTTAGTCGGGAAACCGTTCAAATGTTTTTTAGATGATTTGTAACTGCAGTGCTCACTCCACATAGCCGAAAAAATTCCGATCTCAACGAGATTTGGCTCGCGCTCTAGAATTTTTTTGATATGGGCATAATCGTCCATTGACAATTTATGCTGTTTTAGAACTTTTTCGATCTCTGGGAGGGGAGTGCTCACGGCAAATTCCTTAAAATAGTAATAGTAACGCGATTATATCAAAGGGGAATATTCATCCATCTTAAAGCAGTGTTATTTAAATCCGAAATCTTTTTCACTGCGCAGATTTTTCTTCAGTGAAAAGATATCGATATAGGTAATTGCACTCACCTCATAACTCTTTTTTCCGTTGGGGAGATAAACGCTAAATTCGTCCCCCTCCTCTTTACCTAACATTGCACGTGCGAGTGGTGAGTGAACCGAGATTAGTCCGTTTTCCGGCTCGCTCTCCAACGTTCCGCAAACAGTATAGGAAAACTCCTCTTCCGTGTTCACATCCATAATCGTAATAGTTGCACCAAAATGGGCGCGGGAGTGATCGAGAATGGAAGGGTCAATCATTTGGGCTTTTTGGATCATCGAATTGAGATAAAAAAGACGTTTATCGATATGTCGCAATTTTTCTTTAGCCGCATGATACTCCGCATTTTCACTTCGATCTCCCAGCTCTGCCGCCCGTTGTTTTTCAACATTGACACGGGGTTTTTCGACATCTTTGAGGAATTTAAACTCTCGCAAGAGTTCATCATACCCCCTGGGTGTCATCGGTTCATTGCTCATTTACGCCGCAAATCCAACAATATAATAGGTCGGTTTCCCATCCACTTTTTGGAGACTCACTTTGTACTTATCCGCGAAATGGTTAATTTTCTCCATTGCATCCGCCGCACTGATCTCACCCGTCGCATCGATCTTGATTTTAAAATAGTCGTTGCTGTTTGACAATGCCACATACGATTCATCGGTTTTA
>Ga0156221_1084_pt1 | contig 28553 bp, 23 predicted proteins | sample RifCSPlowO2_12_FD_107869 | JGI IMG/M metagenome (GOLD analysis project Ga0156221, IMG submission 107869) | Sulfuricurvum sp. RIFCSPLOWO2_12_FULL_43_24
TAGCAGCAGGTGCTTCAGTTGTTGCAGACTCGCTGCATCCGATAAACATTGCAGCCAAAAGCAACGCAGAAATGATTTTCATCATGGTAAGGCTCCTTAAAAAAATATGGCGGAAGTATACCACTACTCCCCCCATACTTGTCAAGCATTTTTCGATTTATTTTGAAATATTTTTTGAAAACGCCTATTATAGGGCTTTCCAAGAGATTGCAATTTTATCAAATTTACAAAAATTTAGTAAAAAATGCTTATAACATAAAATTGTTTTTTTGATTTTTTGATTTGTTTACTAATGATTGTCTATTACAAGGCATTTAAAGAGGAAGAATAACACTGCTATTTGCAGTGTGTAATAGCAGTGTTATAGAAGTTATCGTCCTGCTGGGAGAAGGTTTGGCAATGGAGGAGTTTGATCTTCACTCCATCCCCCTCCTAATGCTTTGTAAAGTGAAATAGTGGCAATCAGAAGATTTTGTTTTGTAATCAGCAGCTGTTGAGACGCTTGAAGCCATTGTTGTTGTACAAGAAGCATATCGCTGTAGGTAATTGTGCCGACTTGATAGCGCAGTTTACTTTGCATGAGAGCTTTTTGAATTGCATTGGATCGTGCAGTTTGATAGGTGATTTGCTCTTTTGCTTTGACGGTTTGTCCTAGGGCATTATCGGTGTCATTAAATGCACTGATAATACTTTTTTTATACGCAGCTAGGCTTTGATTCCGATCGGCTTCCGCACTTTTAATCTCACCCTCAATCCGTCCTGCCGAGAAGATAGGGATGCTGATGGCTGGAGCGATTTCCCATATTCGTGCCGGGTTGGAGACAAAACTGCTCAGTTCCAAACTTTGTACTCCTAACATCCCTGTTAGCTTTATACTCGGAAAGTAAGCGGCTCGCGCAACACCGATTCGTGCATTTGCTGCAATCAAATTTTGTTCTGCCGCTGCAATGTCTGGGCGTTTATTTAAAAGATTTGCACTCAAGTTTGCAGGTATTTCAGGAATGGTAATGGTGCCTAACACAGAAGTGCTAACGGAGGTCGGATTTCGTCCTAAAAGGAGATTATAAGAGGACTCTTCGGTAATTTTAGAAGCTTCAAGCTGTGAGAGTGTCGCTTTGGCACTCTCATGCTCGGATAATGATTGTAACAAAACCGGCTCGGCAATAACACCGTGTTTGTATTTGAGCTCATTGAGTTTAACAATTTCATCGGTGAGCATAAGGTTCTCTTTCGCTAAATCAATCTGCCCTTGTAAGGACGAGAGTTTGATATACGATGCCGCCACATTGGATACTACGGAGAGTTGGAGTGTCTGGGATGCATATTCACTGGAGAGGAGTGCTGCACGAGCAGACTCATTCGCACGACGCACTTTTCCAAACAGATCAATTTCGTAACTTGCGAGTGATAACGATCCGGCATACGTTGATGTAATCCCCTCACGTAGCTGATAACCTCCGTTAGAGGCATTATCAACTGCTTTTCGGTCCAATGAACCGTTTGCATTGATTTGGGGGTAGAGATACGATTTTGCCTGATCGAATTTACCCAGAAGTGCATCAACGGAAGCCTGGGAAGATTGCAGGTCGTAGTTTGTACGAAGGGCCTCTTCGATGGCATGGTTAAGTGATTCGTCTTGAAAGCTTTTCCACCATTGGATATTTATACTTTGTTGGACCGTCTTATTTTTATCCTGATCTAAAAAGTTTTCCGGTACAGCCACATTGGGACGAACGTAATCGGGCCCGATGGCGCATCCTCCCAGTAGAAAGGCAGTCAGAATGCTAAGACTTAATGATGTGTTATTCATGATCGGCTCCTTTGGCAGGTGAAAATTTTTCTTGTGCTGTTGCAACCCAATAATAGAGGAACGGAATAAAGTACCGTTCGATAAACGTTGCCGCCAGCATACCGCCGAACATGGCTACTCCAATCGAGAAACGCCCTGCCGCTCCGGCACCTGAACTGAAGATCAGCGGCAGCATCCCGGCTAAAAAGGCAAAAGAGGTCATCATCATCGGACGGTAACGAAGACGAGCCGCTTCCATGGCTGAATCGTAAATAGTTTTACCCATTTGGCGCTGTTCTTCGGCAAATTCGACGACCAGAATCGCATTTTTTGCCGAGAGGGCGATGAGGGTGAGCAACCCAATCTGGAAGAAAACGTTGTTATTCAAGAACGGAATCAGCCATACAACGGTGTACGCCCCCATAATACCATAGGGTACGGCGAGCATAATAGAGATCGGCAATGTCCAGCGTTCATACAATGCTGAGAGAATCAAATAGACCATCACCAAGGCAAAAGCCATAATCATGAGTGCTTTGGAACCGACGAGTTTTTCTTGGAGATATAACCCCTCCCAGTCGTAACTTACAGAGGAGGGCAGTATGCTGTCCCCTTTTGCTTCTAAAATTTTGATCAAGTCGCCTGAACTGTATCCCGGAGAAGGGGAGCCCATGACTGTGGTACAGAGGACACCGTTAAAGTGCTCGATCGAAGAGGGTGCACTGGACATTTTGGCCGTAACAACGGAAGAGAGAGGAACGAGTTGACCGCTTGATGATCGAACCCATGCACGTCCGATATCCTCGGGCTTGGCACGATAGGGTGAATCGGCTTGCATCTGTACCCAATAGGTTTTACCGTTTTTATCGAATTGATTGATGTACATCGTTCCGATGGTTGCTTGGAGTGTTTGGAAAATATCGCTGATGGCAAGTCCCATCATTTTGGCTTTTTCACGATCCACTTCAATGGATAGTGTCGGGGTAGTAATGTTCATTGTTGTCATCGGGTTCTTGATGCTCGGATCTTGACGCAAATCAGAAACGAACGCATTGGTCGTATTGGCAAGCTTATTAAAATCGTTATCGCCCGGTTGCAATAAGCGTAGGCTAAACATATCCGATGGCCCCATACCACGAATCGGCGGCGGAGGCATTGCAAATACTTTTGCTTCTTTGATACTGCCCAGTTTCGGTCCTAAAGAGTCCAGAATACCGAATACTTTGAGCTCTTTTGTGGTTCGCTTATCCCATGATTTGAGTCGGGTAAAAATAACGGCGGAATTCGGTTCTTGGGAGAACGTGAGGATATTCAAACCGGTAATTGCGGTGTATTTGTAGACCCCTTCTTGTTTGCCAAGAATAGCTTCCACTTGTTTAACGACCTCCAAAGTACGGTTAGCAGTGGCACCTTCGGGAAGGTTGACGCTGGTGATAAAGTACCCCTGATCTTCCATCGGTAAAAAAGCGCTTGGGAGTGTTTTGTGAAAAAATCCGATAAAGAAATAGGTGGAGAGATAAATCACCAAAAAGATCAACGATTTACGAATCATAAAACCGGATCGGCGAACATAGTTTTCAGTCATATTCGCAAATTTACGGTTAAACCAGCGGAAAAAGCGAGCCGGTTCTTTCTCATGATGTTTTAAAATCAGAGCACCGATAGCCGGTGCAAAAGTGAGTGCCATAAATCCTGAGAATACGACTGAGATTGCAATAGTTGCGGCAAATTGCTTGTACAGCTGTCCCGTCATACCCCCTAAAAAGGTAGCAGGGATAAAGACGGCACACATGACCAGAACGATGGCGATAACGGGACCGGAAATTTGAGCCATAGCTTTTGTAGCCGCTTCTCGTGGGGAAAGTTTTTCACTTTGAAGAATCCGCTCCATATTTTCAATAACGACAATGGCATCATCGACGACAATCCCTATGGCGAGAACCAATCCGAAGAGGGTGAGGGTGTTGATCGAATAGCCTAACAGATACATACCGATAAAAGCACCCGTGAGCGAGATCGGGATCGAGAGAATCGGGATCATAGCGGCACGGAAACTTTGTAAAAAGAGGTAAATAACCAAACTAACCAATATTATGGATGCGAGGAGGGTAAAAGCAACCTCTTCGATTGAAATTTTGACGAAATCGGTGGTGTCATAGGGGATGTTATATTCAATCCCTTTCGGGAATTTTTTAGCGAGTTTTTCCATTTTAGCGGCAACGGCGGCGGAAGTATCGAGGGCGTTGGCATTGGTATCGGCAAAAATACCGATCATGGCCGCCGGTTTACCGTTGACCCGTCCGAAAAATTCGTAGTTTTGGCTGCCGAGTTCAACCCGTGCAACATCACGTAAACGGATCATAGAACCATCATTTTTGGAACGGATAATGATGTTTTGGAACTCTTCGGGAGTCGAGAAACGCCCTTTTGAAGTGAGTTGCATCGTCCACATTTGCTCATCAGTCGTCGGTGCTTGTCCTAAACGTCCCGGTGAGACTTGGAGATTCTGATCTCTGATCGCCGCAGCGATTTCAGAGGTGCTGACACCCAGTGATGCCATACGGTCAGGATTCAGCCAGACACGCATCGCATAGTCGCGTTGACCGAAAATTTGGCTTCTCCCCGCACCGGGGATTTTTTTGATTTCGTCGAGGAGATTGGCGGAGATGTAGTTACTGATCCCTGTCGCATCGTAGCTTCCATCGGGAGAGGTAATGGCCACGATTAGCAAAATATCGGAGGTTTTTTTCTGGACGGTGACACCTAAATCACGGGTTGTTTGAGGAAGTTGCGCGATAACGGAGTTGATTCGGTTTTGAACATCAACTGCTGCTAAATCTTGATTGACCCCGATGTTGAATGTACACGTAATCGTTGCACTTCCCGGTAGGGCTGCCGCTTTGGACGACATATACATGAGGCCATCCGCTCCCGAGATCTGAGATTCGAGAGGGGTGAGGATATTGTTCGCGATGGTTTGGGCATCGGCACCCGGATACTGTGCGCTGACGACAACGGTAGGCGGGGTGAGATTCGGCAACTGCGAGATCGGGAGCGTTTTAATCGCTACAAATCCGAGCAGCATAATAATCATCGCGATAACAGTTGATAAAATAGGGCGGTTAATAAAGTATTTACTAAACATTATTTTGAATTCGGAATGACTTCCGCTCCCGGTTTGAGTTTAGGCAGGGCATCTGCGGCAATTTTATCACCGGCATTGACACCGCTCTCGATCAGGATATTTTCACCGACCCATTCTCCTACTACGACGGGTTTAGGGGTAACGGTATTGTTAGCTTCGATGGCGTAGACGAATTTCCCTTTTTCGCCTGTGAGCAGTGTTTTTTGAGGAACGTAGAGGGCATTTTTCCATTCCATCCCTTTGACTTTGACTTGGACAAACTGTCCTGGGAGGAGTTTATGGTCGCTGTTATCGATAAGCGCACGATAGGTGATATTTCCGGTGGTCGAATCGACGAACGGTGCGATAAAATTGATCTCCCCTTTGCGCGCTAATGTCGTTCCATCGCTTAGGGTGAGTTCAACGAGGTATTTTCCGTCTTTCGGAGCGGTGAGTTTACCTGATGCAATCGCATTTTGTCGGGTAAGTTTTTCGTTTTCGCTAAAGGTAAAATTGACGTACATCGGGTCAGTCTGATAGATTGTTGTGAGCAGTCCGTTGGCTCCGGCCGCAACGTAGGTACCGACATCGATTTTGGATTTATCGACAAATCCGCTGATAGGAGCTTTGATCACGGTATAGCTGAGGTTCAGTTTGGCTTGTTCCAGTGATGCTTTTGCCGCCATAACGGCAGCGGCACTGTTTCGTTCATTGGCGGTTGCGGTGTCGAGCTCCTGTCGGCTTGCGGCATTGGCTTCGGCAAGAGGTTTGATACGGTTTAAGACAGCTTTGGCATTGGTGTAGTTGGCGGATGCAAGTTCATACGCGGCTTTGGCACTTTCAAGAGAATTTTTTAAATCCGATGGATCGATAACAAATAATGTTTCTCCTTTGTTGAGGGCTGAACCCTCAGTGTAGGAGCGTTTTTGGAGGTATCCGTTTACGCGGGCGAAAACTTGTACGGTATTAAAGGCTTGCGTTTGACCTGTTGCTCGGAGAACTGCCGGGAAATGACCCGTTTTGACTTCGGTTGTCGTCACAGGAACAGGACCCTCCGGCGGTTTTTCCATCCCTTTGGCTTTGGGACGTTCGCATCCGCTCATAGCGAGGATGAGGGCGCTTGATAAAGCAATAGTAGTTAAACGATTCATTCGGATTCCTTTGAGGTGTAATTTAGAGAGAGGCACATTTGTTTTAAAACACGCAGAGTAATAGCAAGTTCTTCGGGATTAAAGTGTTTTTGCAAAGATTCATTAGCTTGTTGCAACACTTCCATTGTCGGTTTTTCGAGGGCAATTCCCTGGGGGGTGAGGGTGACAAGATTGCATCGTTTATCGTTTTCGTCAGTAGCACGTCCAATAAGTGAACGTTTTTCCAATCCTGCAATCAGACGTGTGATAGAGGTTTTATCTTTTCCGACGAAATCCGCGATGTTTTGTTGTGTTGAAGTCCCTTCTTTCCACAAAACGACCATTACTTTGAATTGCTCAATCGTCATATCGATTCCATGCAAAGAGAGCTGACGGGTGAGATAGTTACGTGCCGCCATTGCGGAGAGGTTGGTAAGACACCCTAACGATTCTTGTGTCGGGCATTCACATCGATTCATATAAACTCCTAAATAGTTGAATATGCAACTAATTAAACGAATTCTATTTTATTTAGGTGTTGAAAGTCAAGGGGAATTTGTTAATAATATTAATGCTTAAGCTAATGATATGCGCTATAATCCGCCGATTTTTATTTAAAAAGGGTTTGGAAAAATATGGTTCGATTTGTTTTACTTATTTTTATCTTGATGGGACCATTGTTGGGTGCGGCGATTGATAGAAAAGTTCCTGTTTTGTGTTATCACCGTTTCGCTCCCGAAGCAGTTGATTCAATGACGATCAAAAATTCTGCGTTTACAGAGCAGATGGAGTGGCTTAAAATACACGGCTATAGCGTTATCCCTCTTGATACGGCAATGGGGTATGTAAACGGTAAAGTGAAAACAATTCCTGCCAAATCGGTTGTTATCACCGTCGATGACGGGCACAAAAGCGTCTACAGCGATATGGCTCCGATCGTTAAAAAATACAAAATACCTGTCACACTGTTCATCTATCCGAGTGCGATCTCGAACGCTAAATATGCGATGACATGGGAACAACTCCGTGATTTGGAAACAACGAAACTCTTTCACGTCGAATCTCATACTTATTGGCACCCGAATTTCAAAAAAGAGAAGAAAACACTATCTCCAGAGGAGTACGCTAAATCGGTTGATAAACAGCTAAACGGATCGAAGAAAAAACTCGAAGAGAAAATGGGACATGAGATCAAATACCTCGCATGGGTGTTCGGTATTTACGATGATGCGCTTCTTGTCGATGCGAAAAAATCGGGATACGCGGCGGCATTTACGATCGATCGACAACACGCCTCTTCGGGTGATCATGTGATGGCATTGGGGCGCTATATGGTGGTGAGCAAACATACCATTAAAGACTTTGAGAGAATGGTGGATGGAACCGAAGATCGGATGAGCAAAGATAAAAAAGAAGTAGTACAGTATTGATGTCCTAAATATTTGACATTTTTATCCGATATTCGTATAATTTGTTAAATATCAAAAAGGAGACCATCATGAAAACCAAAGAGATCGCGTTATTGCTCGGCGTACCTCCTTCAACGTTGCATGATTGGAAAAAAAATCCTGAAAAGAAAAATCTTGCGGCGATGCTCACTGCAATGCCAAAAGAGGTTGCATTAGGGTTCATAAAAGATGCAACAAAGAAGCAAGCACCTAAGATGCTTTTGGCGACAGTGAACTGCTCCATCGGAAATGTTAAAAAACACCTCAAAGCCTCAGATATAAAAAAGCTTCTTGTAGGGGATAAACCTGAAACATCGGTTGAAAAATACGCGCTCGATGTGATCAAAACTGAAGCCACTCACGAAGAGATTATTGCATTTGCAACTTACTATCGCATTCCGAAAAAAAGTCTCAGTAAGATTTTAAATGGATAAGCTTGATTTTATTCGAGAGCATTACGGAGAGCAGATTAACGCATTTAGATGGCTGATCGAAGAGCGATTCGGGTATCTGCCGAATCAAAATAGTTCTCTTTTACGTTTTGGAGGGGGAACGGCGCTTGCTATTTACTATTTTCAACACCGTAAAAGTTTTGATATCGATTTGTTCGCTACCGATCAGCAGGTTTTGAACTATCTAAGTCCGAAAACATGGATCGAGGAATCACGCCACTTTAATAGCAGTGAATATATCGATCAAGCACACCATGTCGGTCTTTTATCTAACAATAATATCAAAGTTGATATTCTCGTCTCGGCAGATTTTATCGAGCCTCCTTTGATCGATTCATCGCTGGAACTTTTCCCTATCAACCTTTACGTTGAAAGCATCTCCGACATCATTGCAAAAAAAATCGTTTTTCGAAATGCTCAAAATAAAACAAGGGATATTATCGACATAGCGGTAGCCCTTTCAAAAGATCCAAATATATTGGCTTCTATTGTAGAAAAAGGTGCGGTAAGTATTGAAAATATCAAAATACTTCAAAGTGCTATCAATGGATTAAATAGGGAAAAATATGTCTATGAAACAGAGATAGTCGAGCCTTTTGCGCAATACATTGATATTGCTAAATCCGCTCCGGAAATAATTTTGGAAGAGTGTTCAAGGTTGATTGAAAATTTTTAAAGTTCCGTTCGTGGTGAGCTTGTCGAACCATGAAGAAATTTCCCTTCGACAGGCTCAGGGTGAACGTTCGGAAAATCAGAATAAATTTTGCTACAATATTTGGTGTTAAATATTAAAAAATAACTAAATAATGAGAATTTGATGGAAAAAAATATAGAGTTAAAAAGACCGTGGACAATTAAAGTTTTCGTGATTATTTTTGGAGTCCTATTCGGGATCAAACTGATTTCCTTTTTGACGGATACAACTCAGACGTGGGCTTTCATATATTTTTTGATCATTTCGATATCGATCTTCGGTATCTGGCAAGGACGTAACTGGGCAAGAAATTTGTTTTTGGTGCTCATGATGCCATTTTTTTTATTGACATTTTTTCTTGCTCTGTATGCTTTGTTGAATTTAAGCAATACAAGTGAATTTCGAGAAAATCTGTATTTAATCTTGAGTAGTATTCTGTCCCTTGTTCTTATGGTAATTCCTTTTTTAAAACGATCGGCAGAGTGGTTTGATCGTGAGTTAAAAACATCGAGCGAAAAGGCAAAAGGAATTCCTTGGCAGTATCAGTTGATGCTTACCGTTGCCTCGATTGGAGTTGGTTTTTTAGCAATCTCGATGAGCCCTCAATTTGGATTTTTTTCATCTTTTATCAAAGAATGGATTCAGATTAATCACCCTTCGTATTGGGGAAAATTTGCGATACTTTTGTTTTCTGTCAATCTTAGTACACTGATCGGTGCTTTTATTGTTGAATTCCCGTTTAGTTTGGTTTTGGGATATCTAAAAAGGGAGTATCGTTTTTTATTATGGCGTTTGATAACATTAGGGGGATTTTTTCCAGTGTATACGACTTATTTCGTACTAGGTAATAGAACAGAAAATTTCACTTTTTTTATTTCTATTGCATTATTGAATTTAATTACAATCAGTCTTGTTGCTTTATTCGGATTGGCAATGGGTGAGAAGATGGCACGTTATGTCGACACACTGCGTGTGCCGATAGAGATAAAATAAATTACAGCCCCGTCACGCTATAATATAACAACAAATTCCATTACAAAGACCGTTCATCGCATTGTGAACGCTATCCATTTGAAAAACTCATCGCTTTACGTAGAAGGAATAGCTTCTCAACTATTTTACAAATATATCTTATAAAAAGTTATGATACTATGCGTTTAAATGAAAGCAAGAAAATATTATTCATTTATTCATATTGTTGATTTGTTGGAGAAAGAGTATTGATGAAATACACTACAAAATTAAAGATCAAAATTACATTGGCTATCTCTTTTTTTTTAGTGTGGGTTGTCATTATAGGTTTTTCTCAATATTATAGAGAAATTGAAAAAATCGACAAAGATTGTAACGAAAAGCTTTTAACCGCAGCACAACTTGCACGTCATATTGTTGGAGATGACTTTCACAATCAAATCAAATCCGGAAAAGTTGTTTCCGAAAGGGAAGATATGAAAAATATCCTTGCCCTTTCAAATTTTGCCCAAGAGGCTCACGTTAAATATATCTACACCATTATTTTAGATGCGAACGATACTCTCCGATTTACTTCCAGCAGTGCCTTGGAAAAGGAACTTCTTACCGGTGAGAAGCTCACCCGTTATTTTGATTCGTATGAGTACTATCCTAAAATGATCACCGCATTGGAAAGTGGGAATATTGTCTATGACCTTGATAATGATACGGATGAATGGGGGAGTTTTCGAAGTATTTTTGTCCCCTACACCACAAAATCAGGAATGCGATATCTGATGGGTGTCGATATAGACAATAAGGCAATGGAGGTTAGAGCTAGAGAGACGATCATTAGTGAAGCGATTAAAAGCATAGTTTTGTTTTTTGCTTTATTGCCGCTCTTGCTTCTGTATCGGGCACATTTTTATAAAACCAATCGAAGGCTGCGTCTATTGGTCGATAAGGCAACGCACCAGCTTCGTTATATGAATAAAAATCTCGAAAGGCTTGTGGATGAAAAAAGTGCCCAAATACTCAGTCAAGCACTCATTGATCCTCTAACAGAACTACCGAACCGAATGCAATTACAGCAAGACCTTATGATTGATGGGTTTAAAGGAATTGCTATTGTCAATATAGATGATTTCAAAGAGGTAAATGATTTTTTTGGTATTGCGATCGGCGACAAGATTCTTCGAGAATTTGCGAAGGAACTTCAAAGTTTTAGGTTAAAAGTCTATCGCCTTAACGGTGATGAATTTGTCATATTTAAAGCTGTTACGGATGAAGGCGACCAGATAGAAGCAGATTTTCGTTCAATGGTTCAAGCGCTTCATGAGAAAGTATATATCATTGATGGAGAGACTCTAAATCTGAATGTTACCGTAGGAATTGCGATCGGACAAAAAGATCTTCTTGGGCAAGCAGACATTGCGTTGCACCTCGCTAAACAAACAGAACAATCCATTGTTGTTTACAAAAAAGAATACTCTACCGAACAAAAAGCAAAACACTATCTCTCTCTTTCTCAAGCAATACGCCAAGCTTTACTTTCCTCACGAATCATATGCTATTATCAGCCGATTGTCGAAGCGGCCTCGGGAAAAATAAAAAAATACGAAACGTTAGTACGCATGGTGATGGAAGATGGAACGATACTCCTTCCCGGTGATTTTTTGATGGTTGCTCAAAAGACAAAACTTTATACTGAAATCACAAAAGAAGTTATCCGACAGGCATGCGAAACCTTTCGTCTACGACCCGAAGGATTTTCAGTCAATTTATCTGCTCGCGATATTTTATCGTCGGATACGGTAGATTTTATTTTGGACACTATCCGAAGAACGGATACTGCAAATCGGATCGTATTTGAAATTTTGGAATCAGAGGGGATAGAAAACTACAAGGAAGTCTCTTTGTTTATTCAAAAGATGCAAAATGAAGGGGCAAAAATTGCAATTGACGATTTCGGATCAGGATATTCCAGTTTCGAAAATATTTTGATGCTCAATGTAGATTACATCAAAATAGACGGCTCTTTAATCCGGAACATAGATCATGAGCAGCGTCATGCTATAGTAGTTCAAACCATTATTGAGTTTTCCCAGAAAATCGGTGCCAAAACAATCGCCGAATTTGTTTCTTCTGAACCCATTGCGGATAAAGTTAAAGAACTGGGAATCGATTATTCACAAGGATATTTTTTCGGAAAACCGGAACCTTTGCCAGCCTACAAAACATAGTGAGGGAATGGCACTCATCGTGTCACATTCCTTCATGATATAATTTAAATACAGCCTTGGGACGCTATAATATATCCATTAAATTCCATTACAAAGACCGTCCTTTGCATTTTGAACCGTACCCATTTGAAAAACTCTCCGCTTTATTAGAAGGGATAACTCCCAATTCTGCCTATTCACCGATCGCTTTGACCATCGGTGAACCGCAGTTCGAAACCCCCGCCTTTATTCAAAAATCAATCGCCAAACATTCCGAAGAGCTGCGCCGCTATCCGAAAACGGCAGGGGAAGCGTATCTGAACGACTCCATGCGCGGTTTCGTCGAACGCCGTTTCGGGGTGAAGCTGAAAGTTGATGAGTTGGTGAGTTCGTTTGGGACGCGGGAAGTGCTCTTTAATTTTCCCCAATATTATCTATTCGATAAACAAAGCCCCGTCATGGCGTATACTAATCCGTTTTATCAGATTTACGAGGGTGCGGCAATCGCTTCTCGATCGAAAGTGATTCACCTCAATTTGACCGAGCAAAACGGGTTTAAACCGATCATCAACGAAGCGGAACTTTCTGAGTGTGATTTGGTCATATTGAATTTCCCGAACAATCCGACGGCATCGGTATTATCGCTTGATGAGTTAGGAGAATGGGTGAAACTTGCCCTCAAACATAATTTCTGCCTCATCAACGACGAGTGCTACAGCGAGATTTACACGGATCAAAAAGTGCCGTCGCTTCTCGAAGCCTCGGTTTATGTGGGGAATACGTCGTTTAAAAATGTCCTTGTCATCAACTCGATCTCCAAACGCTCGTCAGCACCGGGGCTTCGCAGCGGGTTTATCGCCGGAGACGCAGAAATTTTAAAAGGGTACGCGCAGTATCGTACCTATGTCGGATGTGCTTCACCTTTGCCGTTACAAGCGGCAGCGGCGATGGCGTGGGCGAATGAGTACCATGTCGAACGGACACGTGCTGTCTATGCGGAGAATTTCAAAGCGGCGCAGGAGATTCTGGGCATTGAAACGTCCGATGCGACCTTTTACGTTTGGCTCAAAGTACCTAATGCTCTCGAATTTACCCAAAGACTCTATCGCGACTATAACGTGAAAGTGTTGCCGGGAGAGTTCTTGGCACGCAATGATGCATCAGGGGAAAATCCCGGCATCGGCTATATCCGCATCGCCCTCGTCGAAGAGACGGTTCGTACGATCCAAGCACTTAATCGCCTGAAGGAGGCACTCTCATGAATCAGTTAAAAGATAAAATTTTCCAAGCACAGAGTGAGGGGGATATCGCCTCGTTGTACGTTCTTGAATCCAAAGCCCATGAGAGTTTTGATGAAGATACGTTGATGGCCTATTACGCCAATATCCTCGATCTTGCACTGGAGCGTCTCACCAATGCGCTGGAGAATCTCGAAAAACTCGATATGAGCGAAGTACAGGATTTCGCGACGCTTCGAGCCTTGTACGAATACGCGATCGAGCATTACAGTGCGGGATCTGTAACCGATGCCAGTGCGCTTTTTGAAGTGCTTGGCGGGATCAGCAACGATGAGGCATTCGGTGCGGCGATGAGCGTCCACCGTGCGCTCTGCGATGCACAAATTCCGTTTGATGATTTTATTGATGAGTATGTCGATATGGCCGCAACGCAGGATGGTGGGAAATTTTATATCAGTTTTTTTAAAAAGGAGATCGGCGCATGAAAATCCATTTTATCGGGATCGGCGGGATCGGGATTTCGGGTCTGGCCAAATACATGCGTTTCAGCGGTCATGAGGTGAGCGGTTCGGATATGAAAGCAACCCATATCACGCAGCGTCTCCTTGATCGCGGGATCAAAGTTTTCATCGGACACGATGCGGCCAATATCCCGCAAGGGTGTGATCTGGTGATCCATTCAGCGATCATTCGTGACACGAATGTTGAAGTAGTTGAAGCCAAAAACAGAGGAATCGAAGTGCTTCACCGCCGTGATGCGCTGCTTCGTATCCTCAAAGAGAAAAAAGTGTACGCGGTGTGCGGTGCACACGGTAAAAGTACGACGACGGCGATTTTGGCGTCGATCATGAGCGGAAGTGCGATCATCGGTGCGGAGTCCAAAGATTTCGGCTCCAACGTCCGCTATGACGGAAGTACGGACGTGATGCTGTTCGAAGCGGATGAGTCTGATGGAAGTTTTCTGAACTCAAACCCGTATTGTTCCATCGTCACCAATGCTGAGCCGGAGCACATGGAGTATTACCATTACAACATCGATGAATTTCATAACGCCTACAGCCGTTTTGTTGAGATGGCACCCATTCGTATTATCAATGCGGAAGACCCTTTTATGTCGACATTGACGTATGATGCGATCCGTCTCTATCCGAGTCAGGATATTACCAATATCCGTTATATCCTACTCGATGATGAACCTTACACCCATTTCACCCTCAAAAATATGGGAGAGTTCGAAGTGTGGGGATTCGGTGAACACATCGCGATGGATGCGAGTTTGGCGATTTTGGCGGCGGCTCAGACGATGAGTCTTGCGGCGATCCGTGCAAATATCCTCCATTTTAAAGGGATCAAGAAACGGTTTGACGTCATTTTTAAAGGCTCTGACCGTGTTATCATCGACGATTACGCCCACCATCCGACCGAGATCAAAGCGACGATGGAATCACTTAAAATCTATGCGGAACTCAAAGGTTTCAAACGGATTATCGCTATCTGGCAGCCGCACAAATACTCTCGTACCATCGATAATCTCGATGCATTTGTAGCGTGTTTCGAAGGGTGTGCCGAACTCGTTATCCTCCCCGTATGGGCGGCGAGCGAAGAGGTGCGTGAGATCGATTTCACAGGACGTTTCGGACACTATAACCTTACGATGAGTGATAAACTTCACCGTGCAGGGGATACCATCGAATCGATTATCGGTGATACCGTGGTTCAAACCTATGATCACGATCTTATTGTCGGATTCGGGGCAGGGGATTTGACCTATCAACTACGGGGAACCAAGTAAATTATGGGTTATCTAGTATGGTTCGGGATCGTCGCCCTTGTATTTGCGTTGTTGCACTATTTTACGGAGCTTAGCGGAAAACAAAAAGGGATTATTTCTCTCGTAGTAACATTGATTATTACTGCGGCCATAATGTATAACGTATCGATGGATCGTGACCGTGCAAAAGTAAGCGAAGTCGAGCTTAAATATCAGCAGGGTGAAACGCTGGTATGTCGAGGGATTGAGGTGAACAACTCAACGTTCGGGTACAGTGTAGGGACTCAAAGTTTTGTCGGCAATCGCGGAAGTAAACATTATCAGCAAATTATCAATGCACGTGAGTGTCAATGAGTTCTCTCTCTTCTAACCTAGCCGAGCTTTTCGGCAAGCTTGATCTTCTCCCTCATATTGCTTCGCTGGAGCATTTTTTCTCCCGTGAGCAAAACATTGCAATGCAGGGAGATCAAGAACGCCATTACCGCTATATCCAAGCTCTCGATGCGTTAGAGTTTAAAGCCCCGCCGAAGAGTGTCGGGTTTGAGAGCATCATCAACCACCTCAAAAAGCAGGGGGTTTTACGGTTCGAAGAGATCCATGAACTCCTCAAAGTCGTCCGCTACTTTAGATTGATGCGTAACCACGAGTTCGGAGGCCTTATCGGCGAATGGATGGGGACGATCATCATCCCTGAGCCGTTTAACGAGATCGATGAGTATTTCGATTATGAGGGGAACTTTATCGAGTCGCGTGATGAGGAGCTCCATAAAATTGTTCAGCGGATCAAAGCGATTAAAACGGAGATTAACGAGCAAATTAAACGGCTCTTTCATACCCAAAAACTCACCCCCTACCTCGTCGATACCCAAATCCACTATATCAACGACGAAGAGACCCTTTTGGTGCGCGGCGGGTTCAACCATGTCCTCAAAGGCTCCGTCGTCGGACGGACAGGAGCGGGGTTTTTCTATGTTGCCCCCGATTCGGTACTTCGCTCCAAAGAACAGCTCCGTTATGTGTTGCAGGAGCGGGAGAGCAAGCTCTATGAGTACGCGAAGCGGTTCAGCGCAAAGCTCTCCAACCTCGTCCCTTTTATCGGATTTTGTGATCGTGAGTTCGATCGGTACGACCACTATCAAGCGCGGGTATTGTTTGCCCGTTCCCGCGATTTCGCGATCCTCAAACCTCAAAATAACGGTGATATTGTCCTCGAAGAGTTCTCCCACCCCGCCATACACAAACCTAAACCGATCAGCGTCGATTTTCGCTCCAATCTCCTGATGATTACGGGGGTCAATGCGGGGGGTAAAACGATGCTCCTCAAATCGCTCCTCTCGGCGGCTTTGATGGCGAAATATCTTATCCCGATGAAGATCAATCCTCACAAATCACGGATCGGGAGTTTCAAACGGATCGAAGCGGTGATCGACGATCCCCAAAGCGTCAGCAACGACATCTCCACCTTTGCGGGGCGGATGGTACAGTTTAGCCATCTGTTCGAGCATAAAAGCGCTCTGGTCGGGGTGGATGAGATCGAACTTGGAACCGACAGTGACGAAGCAGCGGCACTTTTCGCCATCGTCCTCGATGAACTGATCAAACGGGGTCAGAAGATCATCGTCACCACCCACCACAAACGGCTCGCCGCATTGATGGCGGATCGGGACGATGTAGAGCTGATGGCGGCATTGTACGATGAAGAGCGCCGTTTGCCGACCTATGAGTTTTTACAAGGGGTGATCGGAAAGAGCTACGCGTTCGAGACCGCCACCCGTTACGGAATCAACCCTGCCATCATCACCCGTGCGAAATTGCTCTACGGTGAAAACCACGAAAAACTGAGCGTCCTGATCGAGCGGGGGAGTGAGTTAGAACGTGAGCTGAAGCGTAAGAACCGCGAGGTGGATGAACGGCTCGAATCCCTCAAAACCCAAGAGAGCGCACTTAAAGAGGCACGTGAACACTTACGCGTAGAACTCGATGCCGAAAAAGCGAAACTCCGAACAGGTTACGATGAAGCGATCCGCGAAGCGAAAGAGGCGGCAAAGGGGATGGATATGGCGGCGATCCACCGACAACTCAACAAAGCACAAGCCAAGTTGCCAAAACCTGAGCCGATCAAGATCGCCGAACCCGAACCGATAAAGTACGAAGTAGGGCAGACGGTGAAATACCGTACTCAGCGCGGGAGTGTCGTGAGCATCGGAGCCAAAGATGCGATGATCGAAGTGGAGGGGATGCGTTTGCGGGTCAAACTCACCGATCTAAAACCGAGCGGCAACCTCCCGAAAAAGCCGAAGGTCACCGTCACCTCTCAGATCGACCAAAAAAGTGGTCTCAAACTTGATCTTCATGGATTACGGGGCGAGGAGGCGTGCGAGCGGATGGATAAATTTCTCTCCGATGCACTGTTGCAGGGATTTGATGAGGTGATTATCTATCACGGGATCGGGACGGGGAAACTGGCCTACGCCGTCAAAGAGTTTCTCAAAGCACACCCGAGTGTCAAGAGTTTCGCCGATGCGCCTGCTCATATGGGAGGATTTGGGGCGAAAGTCGTTCGCCTCTAACTATATCCGTTCGTGGTGAGCTTGTCGAACCATGAATCGGATGCCCTTCGACAAGCTCAGGGCGAACGGAAAACCACTCCTTTCCCCTTGCAAACTTTTTCACTTAATAGTAAAATCTTTGAAAATATGTCTTTTTGTTTAATTTTGATAGATAGGTATTGATATTCAGGTATTCTAATTGTCCGATGATCTGTTTGGAATTAGCTAAAAAGGTACATTTTTGGAATAATATAGTTACAAAAGGAAAAAACATGGCAATACCTGGAATATCAACTCTATATTCGATATTGAAACGTCACATTGATCGTGATAACGATATTTTTAACCAACGAAAAAATCTTTCAGATGAATTGGTAGAAAATTGTCGAAAGTGGGCTGAAATTCTTGTTGTTACATTTGATAATGCTGTGGAGAAGTGGGAAGTTAAAGGTCGAGATGCTGCTGAAAATGAGATCATGGAGCAACAAATGGATTTTATGAAACTTGACTATTGGTCTATCGAAGAATCAAGTCCAATATTGCTTTTTCTTAAAGAAGATTCTCGTTTTGAAGCATTTTCTCATAGTTGTGCAGAATTTTATAAATCAGCATTATCTATTAAACGTCTTGTCTATGGTGAAATTGAAAGCCACGCCGGAGTCTATATTAGTTCACATGATGTCGGTATACGTAAAATGGTAGAACTTTGGAAAAATGAAGTTGAAAGAATGCTTCGTGATGTAACAACTGAGCACATGCGTGTAAAAGTACTTTTACCTAAATGATTGCTTGGACTTACAATGCAACATCTTCTTGATTACTCGTTTTAAATGTTATACAAATGAAGGAATATTGAAAATCTATGGCTATATTTAATCTATTTTCTAAACGTCAAAAGGCAATTAGGGGTGAAGTGCCTGATGTATACAGATATGATGATTTGCCAAATACTCTAAGAGTTCAAATTGTTCACATATGGACAGATGCACTAGGAAATAATCATGATTACTATAATACTTACAGACATGGAGAAGGAGTAAAATCCGCATATAAATTTATTGTTGATACCTTATGTCGAGAATACGGTCTTTTTAAATTACCGACGGCAGATAAATATAACGATCGAATGTATCTTGATGAATTAGCTAATTATTTGCTTCAAGTAGAAGAAGTTGAAAAGCAATTAGATATTGTTGAGTTAAGCTTCAAATACATAGATAAATTAACTCGTAATTATCGTTACCTTGAACGCAATAATGCTTCAGAATGCGCTGATAATGCAATAAATGAACTCAATTCGCGTTTTAAGGAACAAGGAATTGGTTTTCAGTTTTTAGAAGGTGAAATTGTAAGGGTAGATTCTGAATTAATTCATATAGAGGCAGTGAAGCCAGCTCTCCGACTATTAAATGAGAAAAATTATAAGGGGGCTCAGCAAGAATTCTTGAGTGCTTATGAACACTATAGACATGGCAAACATAAAGAATCATTGAATGATTGTCTGAAATCTTTTGAAAGTACTATGAAAGGCATTTGCGATAAACGTAAATGGCCATATCAACCAAACTCCACGGCAAAAGTACTTATTCAAATTTGTTTTGATTATGGGCTTGTTCCTCAGTTCTGGCAACAACAATTGAGTTCATTGCGTAGCTTACTAGAAAGTAGTGTTCCTACAGGTAGAAATAAATTGAGTGGGCATGGTCAAGGATCAACTCCAACTGTAGTGCCTGATTATTTGGTCGCTTATATGCTTCATATGACGGCATCGACTTTAGTTTTCCTTACTACTGCGGAGAAAGAACTTGTATAACAAAGCGCTCGTTTCCCTCGTTCCCAACGTCTACGTTGGGAATGCAAACCGATGTAATACACTCCCAAGCTGGAGCTTGGGAACGAGAAACGTTTTTAGCTCATCTTACCCAGAAGCAATATTCCCCTTTTTTTCTCTTTTCCGCTCTTTTTCCTTCTGCCGATTTTATTAAATAACAAAAAACTAATTATGTTTAATTATAATGTTTTAATGAATAAAGTATAAGAATACTGAATATGTACTGTTTTGTTTGATCCTGATGGATAGGTTTGTATTCGGACATTTTGGAATAAACAGATGCTATGCGCCGGAGGGAGGATTGTGAGTCCACTCCTGTCGACTTCTAAAAAGGAGTTTTACCATGTCTACACTCACGTATAACAACCGTACTTTCGATGCACGCCCTGACCGGATCGACCTGCAGGATCGTGTCTACCAACCCAAGCTCGTTTCCCTGCCAGCACGTTATCCAGATATTGAGAGCATTGAGAGTCACTTGCCCATCTATGCCAAACACTTCGTATTGGACCAGGGTGAGGAGGGGGCTTGTACCGGTTTCGGCCTGGCAGCAGTGATCAATTATCTGCAGTGGAGGAACAACGACTTCGATGTACGAAACCTGAACATTGTCAGTCCCCGTATGCTCTATCATTTGGCGCAGCTTTACGACGAGTGGGCCGGCGAAGACTACGTAGGCTCCAGCTGTCGTGGAGGGATGAAAGGCTGGCATCGTCACGGTGTATGTACGGACCGATTATGGCCATATCGCAACCATGCAGGCGAGATTGTCTTTGTGTCACCGAAAGCCCATTGGGAACAAGATGCGGCGAGCCGTCCGCTTGGTGCCTACTACCGGATCGATAAATGCAGTATCAATGATTTGCAAGCTGCCATCTACGAAGTTGGCGCTGTCTACTGCTCGGCTAATGTACATAGTGGTTGGTATCTCGATAAACACGATCGACTTCAGACAATTCAATACGATCCCGTGAATATTGGAGGCCATGCCTTTGCCATTGTCGGCTATACGGAAGAGGGTTTCATCGTGCAGAATTCTTGGGGACGGGAGTGGGGTTATCATGGTTTTGCCCTTTTAACGTATGAGGACTGGATTCGTAACGGCAACGACTCCTGGGTCGCGGTCATGGGGGCACCCATGTGCATGTCTTCTGCGCCAATAACGTTTAGTACCCGCTCACTTCGTGATTCAGCGGTGTTCAAGTCGGGATTGGCTCACAAAAGCAAAGAACCGGGAGCCGGTTTCCATTACAATAATCAAAATGTCCATCCGTTGACCGAAAATGAAGCCTACCGGCATACGCTCGTGTTAGGCAACAATGGCGTACCCATACACCGCATCGTGAGCGCAGAGAATGCTTATGCCGCTGCTGAAGAGGTCTGCGTCAATTGGCCACAAGCCTGGTTGAACGAGCAGCCCATGACGCGACCACGGAAGTTGGCCATTTACGTTCACGGCGGCCTCAATAGCGAAAATGATTCCATCATGCGTATACGCATGATGGCTCCTTACTTCCGAGAGAATGGTATCTTTCCATTGTTTATCACCTGGAAGACTGGGCCGATGGAAAGTATAAGTGGTATCCTTGACGATTCGATACGCAAGATATTCAGCGGTTCATCACAGATGCGGCAGGAGGGGATTATAGAGAAGATCAAAGAGGCAACGGCTGAAATGCGTGACCGTTCCATTGAGGTTGCTTGCGAAAATCTTCTGGTCAAACCCATGTGGTCTGAAATGAAGCAGAATGCTGCATCTGCGGCCGAACCTGGTGCAGGTCTGGAACTGCTGGCGGCACATCTTCTTTCACTCAAACAAAAGGTAAAAAACCTGGAGATACATCTTGCGGGGCACTCAGCCGGTGCCATCGTCCTTGGGCACCTGTTGTCGTTGATGGATAAGAGTTTGGCTGTCAGCACGCTGACACTGTTTGCCCCCGCTTGCACTATCGGCTTTGCCAACCAGCATTATGGTTCGGCACTTCAAAACAAACAACTCAGTCCCGACAACATCCACATTGACATCATGGATGATGAACGTGAGCGGGCTGACACCGTTGGACCTTACGGCAAATCTTTGCTATATCTGATCAGCCGTGCTCTGGAGTCCCGGCACAAAATGCCACTCCTTGGTATGGAGTGGGCCTGGAATACCGCCGCCGCACCACAAGATCAGTGGTCGGAAGATCCCGGTATCGAGGCGGCTTTGACGAAATGGTCGAGTCTTACGGCAGGAATTTCTTTACGTCTTCACACCAAACAGCGTGAAGATGTTTACACCGGATCAGGAACAATCAAACTCGCTCATGGCTCCTTCGACAATGATATTGAGGTGGTCGCTGACATGTTGGAGCGCATGCGTGGTGAAACATTAATTGCCGGAGTGGAAAATCTCGCATATTGAGGTTTTGCGATGAAAAGGCGGTTATGGCACTATACAGGACAATTCTGGTCTCTTGGCCTGAATCGGTCGCGCGGCTTCAGGGATGCTCGATCCGTTTTTCAAGACCCTCTACATCGAAAAAGCAACCACCGCCGCCCCGAAAATTGAATTAGACATTGAACGTTTTTTTAGTTTAAAATAGTGGCTATCAAATAAGGTAAACTTATGTTATAGTAATGCAATTACAGAAAAAAGGGGTCACAATGAAACGTTTTCTCCTATCAGCGATAATTGCCGCTGTTGCTTTTACGCTATCGGCACTCGCTGCCGATGTCGGTGTTTCGGTTACCGTCGGTCAGCCTGGATTCTACGGCAGAATCGAGATCGGTGATTATCCGCAACCAAGGTTGATTTATAGAGAAGCAATTATTATCGAACGGGGGGTACCGATGCATCGCCCGCCACTCTATCTGCGTGTTCCGCCTGGGCATGCCAAAAACTGGAAGAAGCACTGTCACGAATACCGCGCTTGCGGCGAGCGGGTCTTATTTGTGCGTGATGACTGGTACGAGCGCGAGTATGTTCCGCGTTATCAGGAAAGACACTCTGATCGCGGGTATGACAATCGGGACAATGGCCGAGGTAATGATCATGGGAACAAAGGTCACGGCAATAAGCATGATAGAGACTAAACAATAAAGGGGCAGGATGCTTTTAGCCTATGTCGGAAAGGCCGAGTGCTGATTGTTTTCGCGGAATGCGAAAATATTTACATAAAAGATTCCCGTGATCCATCACCTAGAGCCGCTCCGGAGGCAGTAGTGCCGGGAGGAACGAGCGTTCTTGGATCGCGGTATGCTCTTTTGTGTACTTTTCTGGCTAAACAGAAAAGGACATCCTCTTTTTATTTATCTAGTTTTGCGTAAAATCATAAAAAAATTTACATTGCCGATTAAAAGACGAGAAGCTTAATGACCCAAACCGAATACCAAACCGCCGTAAAACAGCTCCAAAAATACTCCTACCACTATTACGTCCTCGACGATCCGATCACGACCGATGAAGAGTACGACATCCTTTACCATCAGGTCGTGGCGTATGAGGCAGAACACACCGATGAGATCATCCCCGATTCGCCGACACAGCGGGTCGGTGACGTGCCTCAGGATAAATTTGACAAGGCCCAGCATCTCAGCCGTATGTGGAGCCTCGAAGACCTCTTTAACCGCGAGGAGTTGGAGACGTGGGTAAACCGCATCGTAAAAGGATACGGCGATGTCCGTTTTTACTGTGAGCCGAAGTTTGACGGGGCGAGTTTGAATCTGATCTATGACAACGGGGTACTCGCTCAGGCGATCACACGGGGCGATGGTGTCGAGGGGGAAGAGGTGACCCAAAACGCCAAAACGATTCAGAGTATCCCCCTCACCATCGAGTATACGGGGCGGATCGAGATTCGGGGTGAAGTGGTGATCTTCAAAGAAGATTTTGAGAAGATCAATCTGGAACGCTCCCGAAACGGCGAGTCTCTTTTTGCCAATCCGCGCAATGCGGCGGCGGGGAGTCTTCGTCAGCTTGATACCCGTATTACCGCGTCACGACGTCTCGTCTTTATGCCCTACGGTATCGGAGCCAACACGTTGGAGATCAAAAACCTCTCTGAGCGGATGGAGTGGGTCTATGCTCTTGGGTTTCGTAATCCCCACATGACCCATTTGTGTGAGAGTGCGGATCAGATCGAGACGTTTTACCATGAGATGCGCGTTGAGCGGGATAATTTCGCGATGCTTCTCGATGGGATGGTGATCAAGGTCGATGCGATCCGTGTGCAGGATGAATTGGGCTACACGGTTAAAAATCCCCGTTGGGCGGCGGCGTATAAATTCCCCGCTATCGAGAAACTCACAACTTTGCGCGAGGTAATCATGCAGGTGGGGCGTAGCGGTGTTGTCACCCCTGTCGCCATCGTCGAGCCGGTGGACATCGAGGGGGTAACGGTAGAGCGTTCGACGCTTCATAATTTCGATGAGATCGAGCGCAAAGATATCCGACTCGGGGACAAAGTCATTATTTTACGAAGCGGTGATGTGATCCCGAAAATCGTCAAGGTGATCGCATCTGAGCGTAACGGTAGTGAGCAGATCATCCACCGACCGAAGCATTGCCCCGTGTGTCATTCAGAACTTCTCGATGAAGGGGCGCTCATTAAATGTCAGAACCTCTCGTGCGAAGCGCGGGTGGTGAACTCCATCATCTATTTTGCCTCCAAACAATGTCTCAATATCGACGGGTTAGGGGATAAAATCGTCGAAGCGCTTCACAGTGCGGGTATGGTGCGGGAACTCAGCGATCTCTTCGGTCTCACGATGGATCAGCTTCTTTCATTGGAAGGGTTCAAAGAGAAAAAAAGCCGTAATCTCATTGATGCGATAGCGGCGGTCAAAGGGTGCGATTGCTGGCGTTTTATCAATGCTCTTGGGATCGAGCATATCGGTGAAGTCGCATCGAAAACATTGTGCGGTGCATTCGGAACGGCGTTTGATCGTGCGAGCCGTGAAGAGATTTTGGCATTGGAGGGGTTCGGAGGGGAGATGGTCGAATCGATCCTCGAATTTTCCCGCGTCAATAGTGAGAAGATTGAAACCTTGCGCACACTTTTAAATCCCGTAGCCCCTATCAAAGTGGAAGCTCACGAAAACCCGTTTAAAGGGAAAAGCGTCGTGATCACGGGATCGATGTCGGTGCCGCGCGATAGTATTAAGGCGATGTTGGAAGAGTTGGGGGCGAAAGTTGCCTCGTCGGTGTCGAAAAAGACCGATTATGTGGTGTACGGAGAAGATGCGGGGAGTAAGTACGATAAAGCAGTGGAACTTGGAGTTCCTTTACTTACTGAGAGCGAGTTTCGCTCCTTAACGTCGCTTTCCGATAGCACTTCGACGACGCAAGGGGCTAGTGTAAAGGTGAAAAATAGCCTTTTTGATTAAATAGGCGATATACCCTTTTACTTTAATCCCTCCGGGGAGCAAGCCTGCTCCGTATTCACCGCCCAGCGCAATCATCACCCCTTGATTTTTAAACCGAAACGGTTGTTTGCTTTTTCCCCTTAGTGAGAGAATAATATTTCGAGCAACGCTCTCACCTCCACGTTCGGCAAGCTGAGCGGTCGGAGGGATAAATTTCCCCTCATCGGTGATTGCCTGCGTAATGTCTCCGATGGCATAGATGTTTTCATGGGTTGGGATATTGAGGTTTTCATCGACGATCAAATGCCCTTTAGCGTTCGTTTCAAAGCCCAAATATTGGGTGAGGGTCGATGCGGCAATACCCCCTGTGAAAATCATAAATTCGAAATCCAGTATTTTGCCGTTATCGAGGAGAATTTGGTTGGCACGTACTTCGCTGATACGGTTGTTGTGCCAGACGTGAACACCCAGTTTGATAAGGCGCTCATACGCACTCTCAATCAAAAACGGGTCCATCCCAAAGAGGATACTCTCATACGCATCGATGAGGTAGACATCTACCCCTCGGCACCCGAAATTTCCGTTTTGATAAAAACTATTGGCGTATGCCGCCATCTCTGCGGCGATCTCTACTCCGGAAAGCCCTGCTCCTCCGATCACGATATTAAAAGGTTTTACTTCACACCCGCGACTTTGTGCTTCGATACGGTTAAGGAGGGAGCGTTCAAACTGCTGTTTGAAATCGAGTGCGGAGGGGATACTTTTGACTCCGTGGGAATGTTGGCGAAGCCCTTTGATGAAATCGGGAAAATAGGTTCGGCTTCCGGTGGCGATAATGAGATAATCGTATCGGATACTTTGTGTCGCTGTTGAAACGGTAGAGGAGAGAGGATCGATGCCGCTCACTTCGTCACAGATAAATTGGACCAACCCGAAACTTTTGCAGAGGGAGGGAAGATCGATCATCACGTGGGACATATCTACTTTGTTGGCGATGAAATCATAGACTTCAGCCTGCATATAATGGTAAGGATTTTTATCGATAAGGGTGATCGTAATATGTGTGTTATTGGCTAAATGTTCGATTGCACGAATGCCGCCGTATCCTCCTCCGATGACTACCACATGAACTGATTGCATAAAAAATCCTTACCTGAAAACATTCGCGCAATGGTATCCTAAACAAAGTTATGTCACGATAACGAATTAAAAGATAATGGAACACTATGAGACTTGATAGTTATTTGGTAGAAAATGGACTCGTTGAGAGCCGAAACAAAGCGCAACAATTGATTAAAGAGCATGCCGTGAGTGTTGATGGCAAGATTATCGATAAAGTTTCCTTCGATGTAGCGGAGGGGATGAGCGTTACCATTGCCGATACGGAACTCTACGTCAGTCGTGCCGCCATTAAGCTCAAAGGATTCCTCCCCTATACCGAGTGGAACTTACGCGGACTTCGCGCCCTTGATATCGGTTCCTCTACGGGTGGATTTACCCAAGTTCTTTTGGAAAACAGTGTTGCGAGTGTCACGTGTGTGGATGTCGGAAGCGATCAGCTTCATCCGAGTTTGCGCAGTGAGCCGCGTGTCAGTGTTCATGAAAATACCGATATTCGAGTTTTCAGCGCTGAAATCCCTTACGAGATCGTCACGTGTGATGTTGCTTTTATACCACTGGAACTGATACTCGAATCGATCGATAAACTTGCTTCTAAATACATTGTTCTTTTGTTTAAACCGCAGTTTCAAGTGGGACGTGAAGTGAAACGGGATAAAAACGGCGTCGTCAAAGACGACAAGGCGATCGGTAAAGCGATGATCCGTCTCGAAGATGCGTGTGCACTGATGGGATGGAAACTGGTCGCTAAAGAGGTTGCCCATATAGCTGGAAAAGAGGGAAATCAGGAGACATGCTATGGCTTTGTCAAAGGTTGATTCCATTGCCATCGGCGGATTTGACGGGATGCACATCGGGCATCAGCAGTTGTTTGAACAGCTAGGGGAAAAAGGGGCGATTGTCGTTATTGAGACGGGATACGCCAACCTAACACCCGGAAGTGAGCGAGAACACTATAGTCACTATCCGATTGTTTATTATTCCCTTGATGATATTCGTCATTTGGAAGGGGCAGAATTCGTTGCTATGCTCAAAGAGCGTTTTCCCCATTTGAATAAAATCGTTGTTGGATACGATTTCCACTTTGGAAAAAACCGCCGTTATTCGCATAGTAATTTAGGTGAATTATTTTCAGGCGAAGTCAAAGTTGTGGATCAAGTAAGCATTGATAACGATTCCGTTCATTCACATAAAATACGAACCAAAATCCAAATCGGAGATATCACCGGAGCCAACCGCTTTTTAGGACATAATTATTGCGTAAAAGGTTCGGTGATTAAAGGGCAGGGGATTGGGAAAACCGATCTCGTTCCTACGATTAATCTCGAATGTCCGGGTTTTCTTCTTCCGTATGAAGGGGTCTATGCTGCATTGACACGTATCGATGATGAGGAACATTTTCACCCCTCTGTCGTTTTTGTAGGGCATCGTGTCACTACGGATGGAAGTTATGCGATCGAGAGTCATATACTAGGTGAAACGATTGAGAGTTGTGAGAGAGCATCGATCAGTTTTGTAAAGTTTTTGCGTAAAAATGAGAAATTCGATTCCCTTGATTCTTTGAAACAGGCGATTGAGAATGATATTACTACCGCCAAGAGAGAATTACGTCACCTGAGTTTATAGAAATTATAAGACTTTTTTAAATCTAAAGTGTTATTATTAACTATATCGATTAAGGAGCTGTTGATGAAAACACGGGGTTTACTTATGATCGGGCTTGCGTCATTATTGATGACGAATGTGTATGCTGCTAAAACGGCAAATAAAATGGGAAATATATATAAAGAGCGATGTGCCAACTGTCACGGGATTAAGGCAAACGGAGTTCCGAAGCTTAAAGAACAAGCGGGAACAACGGTCGAAGAAGCAACGGCGCAAGGTACATCTTCTCAAGAAAAAAGCAATATTTACGGTCCTCCGCTCAATGTCTATACTCAAGATGAGGTTTATCGTAAGTTGATGGATCTAAGAAGCAAAGATTTTGATAGTCAATCGTATCACTCGGTAATGCGTAAAAATTTGAAAGTCATTGAAGATCGTGAAGGTAAAATTTCCGATGAAAAAATGGCAGAGTACATTTTTACGACATTTGGCCCTAAATAAATTTCTTTCCCCCAGTTCATCTGGGGTCTTCACAAAATATGCCTCTTTTTTCCTCATACATACTGCTTGTCGAGTGCTTCAAAAATAGATTGATGATGATAATATAAGCGCAAATAGGGAAGTACGTTATATGGGTTTATAGGAATTTAATCTGGGTTACGGTAAAATCCCGTTAATATTTCTATTGCAAAGGACGCTACCTATGGGTGAGTTGTTTACCTTCTTTGGCCTTTATAGCCACGATCATAGCTTCATTTTCCTCACACACATGTTGCTTACAGCAGCAATCGTGTTGATTATCGCGAAATTGGCTACGTCAAATCTTCGTCTTGTTCCATCAGGGACACAAAACGTTATGGAAGCTTATCTTAGCGGCGTTCTTGCTATGGGTGCGGATGTTATGGGTAAAGCGGAAGCTCGCCGTTATCTTCCACTCGTTGCAACGATCGGTCTTTTCGTCGGTATCGCAAACATTATCGGAGTTATTCCCGGTTTTGAAGCACCGAGTGCATTTTTGGATTTCACCCTTGCATTGGCATTGGTTGTTTTCGTGTACTATAACTTTGAAGGTATCCGCCGTAACGGTATCATCAGCTACTTCAAACACTTTATGGGTCCTGTATGGTGGTTAGCATGGTTGATGTTCCCGATCGAGATTGTTTCTCATATCTCACGTATCATCTCTTTGAGCTTCCGATTGTTCGGTAACGTCAAAGGGGACGACATGTTCTTGATGGTAATCTTGATGTTGGCTCCTTGGTTGCTTCCGATGATCCCGTTTGC